>Ga0180436_10000428_pt1 | contig 43716 bp, 36 predicted proteins | sample SS_ome_2_FD_132434 | JGI IMG/M metagenome (GOLD analysis project Ga0180436, IMG submission 132434) | Hypersaline lake sediment archaeal communities from the Salton Sea, California, USA - SS_3_S_2 metaG | ecosystem: Environmental > Aquatic > Non-marine Saline and Alkaline > Hypersaline >...
CGCCCTGTAGTTGCCCTTGTAAAATCACTCGCCTCTGCTATATCCATCGGGAGCGGAGGTTCTGTAGGACGTGAAGGTCCAATCGTCCAAATAGGCAGCTCAATTGGATCAACCATCGGGCAAAAATTACATCTGTCCGATGAGAAGATCCGCATCCTGGTGGCTTGTGGTGCGGCAGGAGGTATTGCTGCAACATTTAATGCTCCTATCGCTGGTGTTATCTTTGCCCTGGAAATAATTCTGGGTGAATTCGGTGTGAGGCACTTCAGCCTGGTCGTAATCTCATCTGTGGCTTCCAGTATTGTCGGGCAGGTTGTTTTTGGTGATATTCCAGCATTTTTAATCCCCGTGGAATATGGCATTACCTCTTTGTGGGAGTTTGCATTTTATCCAATCTTAAGTATTCTGGCAGCTTTACTAGGAGTGTTATTCGTTAAGTCACTCTATTGGGCTGAGGACCTTTTCGAGGATTGGAAAGCTGTACCCGAGTGGTTGAAACCGATGATAGGGGGGATTTTATTGGGTGGGATGGCTTTGTTGTATCCGATCCTGACAGGTATTCACTGGGAAGGCCTGCCGCATATATATAATGTTGGCTACGATTTAATCGAGGACGCCCTGGCTGGAAACTTGGTTTTGGGCATGGCTCTTACCCTCTTGTTCCTGAAGCTGCTAGCAACTATCCTGACATTAGGTTCAGGAGGATCCGGTGGTGTATTTGCCCCCGCATTATTTATGGGAGCGATGCTGGGAACTGTCTTTGAACTGGGAATTAGGGAAATTTTCCCTGATGTGATAGCTCCGCCCGGAGCTTACGCGCTGATTGGCATGGCCGCGACATTCACAGCAGCAGCCCACGCGCCGATAACTGCAGTGATCATTTTGTTTGAACTAACCGGCGATTACCGTATCATTTTACCCCTCATGTTAACTGTTGTTATTACCACAATCGTATCCCAACAGCTCTTGAAGGGAGAGTCTATCTATACCTTGAAACTATCCCGGCGAGGAGTCCATCTCAGCAGGGGCAGGGATGTCGATATTTTGGAAGGCGTTCTGGTCAAAGAAGTGATGTCACACGACTTTAATGTGATCTCGATGAATGATACCTTGAGCAATCTTTCAATCCTGCTCAATCAAACTTCAAGCCATGGGGTTGTGGTTCTGGATGAAAAAGGTAAACTTTTTGGTGTCATCACAGTGAGTGATCTCAGGAATGCGATCTCATCGAATCTTGATCTGGATGAAGCCAAGGTGAAAGACATTGCTACAAAAAGGACTGATTTATTGATCACATATCCTGATGAAACCATTGGACAGGCATTATACAGGATGGGATCACGTGGGTTGGGCCGCCTACCGGTCATATCCCGGGAAGACACCGGTAATGTTTTGGGGTTGGTCCGAAGACAAAATATCATTCGCGCTTATCACCTGGCATTGACACGACGCTCAGAGATAACCAATAAAATGAAACAGCTTGAACTGGATAGGGAAGACCATATTGAAGTGATCCATTTGTTGGTTAATGAAGATTCCGCCATTGCAGGAAAAAAGGTCAGCGAGATTGCCCGTCTGCTTCCTGAAGATAGTCTATTAATTTCCATTAAACAGGATGGCAGGGGAGTTATCCCCCATGGATCTACGCTTATTTCTCCAAATGATTACTTGACGATCATCGTTAATGAGGATGATGTTGAAAACCTAAAAGAAATTATCATCTAGCTGTATCCTCAAGTGACTGAGTCCTCTGAAAGAGCTAAGTGCCGAATATTGCATCCCTTGATTGAAATGGCAATAAACTTGCAGCTATCCCCATATTGCGACTGAAAGGATTGTGCGTTAAGATAATGATATGGATCTAAAAAAGGGCAGAACGGTTTTTCTGATAGGGTTCCTGGCGCTGATTGTGGTCTGGATGATCGCCTTTGGCAGTCGAATCGCGGATCTAAATCGATTATCCGCTGAGTATGACGAATCTCAACTGACCATTTCAGCTTTAACCGCGACCACTGGCGCGTTGGCGACGGAAGTTGTGAGGGCGGGATCAGACGCGGCAGTAGAAGAATGGGCCTATAATCAACGGAAATGGATCCGGGAAGGGGATCATCGCGTGGCTATTGTACCGTTGGAAGGCACCCCAGAGGCACCTGTTTTGTTTATTACTTCAACTCCAGAGCCGGAAAACTTATTTCGGATCTGGTGGGAGCTGTTTTTTTCCACCAAACCTTGACCGGACTTTTGGCGCGTGCTATAATCTGCAATCGATAATTAACGCGGGGTAGAGCAGTGGCAGCTCGTCGGGCTCATAACCCGGAGGTCAGTGGTTCGAATCCACTCCCCGCTACTCAAAAGAAGACGCTCAATAGAGCGTCTTTTTGTTTAATTATTCTCTTCCCGCCGATAAAGAACATATACACCTATCATAAAGAATGGTAGAAGAAAATCCCAATATACTATGGCTCCGGTGTTACTGGGAGAAAAGTTTCCGTGCTTAATCATGTGCAGGATATGGGTTAGACCAGCACCCCACATGAAGGTGGTTTTTGTGATGATGAACGGCAGCCAGAAAGACCGGATCCAGAAGCCTAAGAAACCTACTATCCCCATGCCAATGGCAGCAAAGCCCAGTTCCATTTGAAAGCCGCTGTTGATCGGCCAGCCGATCCCGGCGGCGACTTGGTCCGCGTAAATGATATGTCCAAAAAGGCCGCTCATGATCGTGAACCAGCCAGCCAGCCCGATGGTGTAGATGCTGATCAGTTCTACAATGGATTCGGTCCTTTTCTTCCCACGTGTGGCCAGGAGATGAACAATGATCGAGATCAGCGTAACCGCAATCTGGAGGTAAATATTCAAACCTGATATTTCAAAAAAAGCTCTCATTATTAACTCCTACTGAATACTCATCATCAGATGATTGGTCTGGGCAGCAATTTGGCCTGAGATACGATATCCGCTACAAGTTCTTCCTGTCTGTAAGCCATGATATGGATACCGGCCACACCATCAATTTCCCTGATCTTTTCAATCAGCTCAATGCAGATATTTTTACCCTCTTCCTGCTGTTTCTCTTTTGGGGTTTTTTTCAAACGATCGATAATACTATCCGGAATGACTACACCCGGGACTTTTGAACGTAAAAATTCCGCCGCGCCCGCTGATTTGAGGGGACCCACACCCGCCAGAATGAAGGCTTGTTTATCCAAGCCCAGGTCACGGACCTGGTTCATATATTCTTTCATCCGGTCCAGATCAAAACAGTATTGGGTTTGAATGAACTGAGCGCCGGCAGCGATCTTTTTGGCCAATCGCTGAGGACGCCAATCATATGGTGGCACGAAAGGATTGGCTGCGGCTCCCAGGAAAAAACAGGGAGGAGAAGTGATCTTGCGACCACTTAGAAAGACAGCCTCATCTCGCATTGTCCGAGCTGTGCGCAGGAGCTGGATTGAATCAAAATCAAAAACCCGTTTAGCTTCGGGTTGATCGCCAGCTGAAACATCATCGCCTGTGAGACACAAGACATTCAAAACGCCCATTGCTGCTGCCCCCAGCATATCACCTTGAATGGCAATCCGATTGCGATCCCGGCAGGTCACTTGATAGACTGGCTCGTACCCAGCCCGAGTAAGAAGAGCGCACATTGCGACACTGGAAATGTGGCAATTTGCTCCTGATGCGTCCACGGCGTTTATCCCATCACAAACTTTAGCTAAAATTCGGGCGGCTTTGTAGACATCCTCTGGATCGGCGCTGTCAGGTGGGTTCAATTCCGCTGTAACTGCAAAATGACCAGCCCGTAATATTTCTTCCAAACGGCTGCATGGTGATTTGATTTCATCAGGCACGGGAATCCTCCTTGATGAATTTGACCGGGATATCAAGAGTGTTGGCCCAACCATCGGGCAATTTTGTGTCGATTCCGTGAAACATGTTGATCCAGGATGATGTGCCTTTGAGTTGGTTATTCATGGGAGGCTGCAGAGAAGCGAATTGATGTCCATAGAGGGGCATTCTCAAAGATCGTTCATAGGCTTCCACCCAGATACAAACCATGTCGGGTTTAACTTCGCAATGGCCATTCGATCGAACTCCCCCGCAAGGGCCATTGCGTAAATGTTTCGGGCAGTTCAGGGGACAGGTCATCCCGGTGCTGTGCAGAATGCATTGGCCGCACATTTTGCAGTTGAAAACAGCACCTTTGCTGGTTTTTTCTACTGCAATAATTAAAGGTTCCCCTTTACCTCCAGGATTGAACCAGCGTTTAAATGGATTGAGACCATATTCAAACAGGTTGTAGATTATTTCTAGAAAATGAGGGTAATTTTGTAGCCACCGAAACATGATTCACCTTTACCAGTAAAAAGAATCAACAAACAAGAAAACAACCATTAAAACTCTAATACACTAAATATACCAGAAAGATTGGCAGGGCTGGAAAATAGGAAGTTTTGTTGTTTCTTCCAGTGAAGGAATGAACTGATCCAATTTCAGGCTAATTTTCGTAGTTTCCGAATAGAGAATAGGCTGCCCAGAATAACTGCGAAAACAGCAAACCCAACTAGTTTTAATACCACAGGCTCAAAATCCATAGGCCAGGTGTTAAATAAAACCAGATCGCGAATTGGGTCCACAGCATAGGTGTTGGGGAAAAGCCAGGCAATCCAGGTGACTGCGTCCTGGTAGGCCCGAACCATTGACAGGCCGCCTCCGATGAAGAAAACGATCATTGCTCCCAGCACAGAACCAATTGCTCCTGCCATGTAGTTTTTAGCGATCAAGCCGGACACCAATCCAACCTGGATCCAGAATACTGCGACCAATCCGGTTATCAGCCAGACTGTTCCGATATAACCTCCAGGCCAAAAACCCAGCCAGACACGGATGATTACCAGGAAGATGGTTCCGGTGACGAGGCCAAAGAAGGTAGCCAGGAAAGTTTTGGGCACAAGTACCCAGGCAAGAGAACGTGGGGAGAGGCCTATTTCCAGAGTGATCTTGCCCATCTGAGCTTTATAGGTCAGGATGAACATATTGAAGATTCCACCCAATGTCACAGACAGAAGTACGATCCCGATCGATATGATCGAAACCCAGTCCACCATTTCTGGGAGAGGATATTGCTCAGTCATCTCCATCGGCGGACCCGAGAAGCCGATCTCCTGATAGAAGGCCCACAATATTTCGGCAGAGTATATGCGGTGATTCTTAGCCCGGTCATCGTTGTAGTTCATGAAGTGCATGTCAATAGAAGGATTATTCTTGGAGGTTATCCTTTCTGAAAAATCTTCCGGGATGATCCATATGCCCTCGATGCGATATTCTTCAAATGCTTTCCAGGCCTGATTCTCTGAGAAAGATTTGACCTCATAATAGGGCTGATTATCCAGGGGCGAGATTGCTTTTTCAAAGGTATCGATGAGTACCTGGCCGTACTGACCTTGATCATTGTTGATCACTGCGATCGGGAAGGACAGGCGTCCTCCAAATAATAAGGCAAACGCGATCAGAATGAAGAGGCAGGGTATGATCCCTCCTAAGGCAGTGATAGGTTCCTTTTTCCAAACATTAAACTCGGTTTTGATTAAGATCCATAAGCGGCGCATAGATTACCTTTCTTTTGATAAGACAATGGACCTGTAGACGAGAATTACAATAAGCAACAAAGCGATGGTGTACCCAGCCAGCTGCAGTTTTGCTCCTAATGGATGTGCTGCGACCTGTCTGCCGAAATAGAAATAAGGGAATAGCATCTCGATCACCGGAGTGTTGGGGATCAAGCGGCTGATCTTTTCAAAGACAGGTGAAAATCCAGCAGCTAACCCAAACCCGCTTCCAATTAGCCAGAAAGCAAATGCGCTGGCCAGGGCAATCAAGAATGAAGGTAAGGCACTGCGCGTTACCATACCTGCTATCAGACCGATGCAGGAGGCAATTAAAATGAAGGGAACCAGGATGATCAGGAGAGCCAGGAACGAGCTTGACCAGACTCCTGTGATCAGGCCCAATGTTCCATAAAGCATAACCGCTGCTGTCAGGGCTGTGATCATCAAGCGGGTAATTTTGGCAGCCAGGATCAACAAGGGTGAGATTGGACAGAGCCTGTAGCTAAGGATTGTTCCGCTCTCAAATTCCTGAGCCATAAGATAACCTCCGATCATGGCTGCAGCCAGATAAGCAGCTAGAGGGATCATAGCCATGCCAAAATATACCGTATAGGGAATATCATTTGGCAGCCAGGGATATTCATGGATAGTTATACCTTGATCTCCCAGCTCGATATTCCAGAGGACCAGCAAGGAGGCGGTCAGACGATTTCGTAGGTTTTTAACCAGGTTGCTGTCAATATAGCCATACCGTTGCAGAGCAGTTGGTATTCCGTTGATCTTAAGGATCTCAACAACCTGGCGATATCCTGGTGTTGCATCATCTACGAGGACGGGCTCAATATAATCAGGGCCGATTGGCGACCCCACTTCTTCAACAGCAGCTAAAAAATCATTTCCAATTTCTAAGGAAGGATTCACGATCCTCATTTCGAAAGTTGGCACAACCATGATGATTGACATCAAGATATACATCAAGGTCGGTTGGATGATGGCGATCAGGTGTACTACTGGCGCGGTAAGAAATTGTTTAACCTCACTTTGAAGCAAAAGAGAGAATCTTCTCATGTTCACTCCCGCAGAGCCCGGCCGGTATGGAAGAGGAATACATCGTCCAGAGAGGGGCGGGCGACCAGGATCGAATCCAACTGGTGGTTTTTGCTGATAGTTTTTATTAATTCTGCCGTGTTGGTATTTGCGCTTTGCATTTCAAAACGAAGCTTATCGGGTTGAGGACGAGTAATGTTCTGAACTGTATATTCTGATAGAAGGAGATCTGGATCTTCGACAGGCGGGGAGGTGTGGATGGATACCACGTCATACTGCATGTCAGCTTTCAGGTTTTCAGGTGTGTCCAGGGCGATGGCCTTTCCGTGATCCAGGATTGTTAATCTATCACATAAGGTGTCAGCTTCCACCATATTATTTGTAGAGATCACGAAGGTCTTTCCTGCTTCCCGCTGAAGTTGAATGTGCTCCCAGAGGGCAAATCTGCCCTGAACATCCACTCCCAGGGTCGGTTCGTCAAAAAATATCACTTCTGGATCATGTAAAAGCGCTCTGGCCAGGGCCAGGCGGCGCTTCATCCCGCCGGAAAAGGTCTTCACTGGGTCTTTTCTGCGCTGCCAGAGATTGGTGAAATTCAGCAATTCTTCCATTCGGGCTTTAACTACCCTTAAGTCCTGGCAGTAGAGAGCGGCGTGATGCCAGAGATTATCGATGGCGCTTAAATCCTGGTACAGATTAGTCTCTTGGGGGACGTACCCTATCCGGTGATAAACCTGCCGGGTTTGGGAATTGATATCAAAACCCAGCACCTGGATATCTCCTTGGTGGGCTTTCAACAACCCCAGGATCAGATTGATGGCTGTGGTTTTTCCCGCGCCGTTTGGTCCTAACAGACCAAAGATCTCTCCTCGTCCCACATGAAATGATAAATTATCCACGGCGACCAGATTTCCAAAATTCCGGGTCACAGATCTGACTTCAATAGCTTTTCCATGTGCCATTTTTATTTACTCCTCAGACATTAGTGTGCCGCGCACAAAGAGATCTACAAACTCTCCCACAATTTCATCCGGGGTTACTTCTGGCTGGAGGCTGTCCAGCAGAAATCCCTGCAAGACAGTATAGGAAAAGAACATGCCTAAGAATGCCTGGGCGAACAGCTCCGGATGTCCCTTGTGGATCTTTTTATTTTCCATCAAGGATTGAAAATAACGGGCCAGCATTTGGCGGAGCTGGCGGGGATTTTCGGCCACAACCTCCCGGAATTCAGGAAAGTGCCCTGCCTCGCAAATTGCCATACGTATGGCATCATTCTTTTCTGTCATCACTGTTAACAACATCTTTCCGATCAATAGTAGATCTTTTCTGTAATCCCCACTGAGGTGATTTTCCAGGTTTTCCGCGATGGCCATTCCCCCGAATTGATTCATGATCTCCCGGGCTAAATTTTCCTTGCTGCCAAAATGGCGGAAAATAGTTACTTCATTTACCCCCGCGTTTTCGGCAATAGCCCGGGTTGTGGTTCCAGAATAACCCTTGCTGGCAAAGAGATCTGATGCGGCCAGTATGATCTTGCTCCGGGTATCAGTTGGAATGGAATTTGTGAGTTTTGGTTTCATAGTCTCCCGCAGGAATGCAAGTAAGTACTTGCTTATATTATCCACATTCCAGAGGGAATGTCAAGAAGGTAGGGGGAGAAAAGAAGTTAGATTTGGATTGTAGGGCTTCTATCACTTGTGTTACCTCAGAGGTGGGGATAGAATCACAAAATCAGGGTTTTTTTTATGCAGGAGTTAATCTTGAAGGCTGATAAGAACGATTTTGGTCCGCTACCCAGAATCTGGGAAGATCCACGCATATTTAATATCAATCGACGTCCGATGACAGCGACAGCTGTCCGTTATCAAAATAGAGCTGATGCTTTAGCGGGGAATGGATCTAACCAGTATATGTCATTGAATGGACCCTGGAAATTTGATTGGCTCCCTTCGATGTCTGAGGGGCCGAACGATTTTTTCAGACAAGAGTACGACGACCAAAATTGGAGCGATATTGATGTCCCAGGGATTTGGCAGCTGCAGGGTTATGGAAATCCTCATTATCGGGATACCGGTCTTCCTCCTGGTATAGATGAAAAACATCCTCCGCGCATTGATCCTCAACAAAATAGCCTGGGTAGATACAGAAAAAAATTCACTATCCCAGAAGTATGGGAAGGGAGAACTGTTTTCCTCCATTTTGGAGCTGCCCAGGCGGCTTTACAGGTCTGGGTGAATGGGAAAGAGGTGGGATACAGCCAGGACTCGAGGCTGCCTGCCGAGTTTGAAATTACTGAGTTCCTGATCCCTGGAGAAAACCTGGTTTCAGCTTTGGTTTATCGGTTTAGCGATGGAAGTTATCTGGAAGATCAGGATATGTGGTTTCTGAACGGGATCTTTCGGGAAGTTTATCTTTATTCAACACCTCCAGCCAGGATAGAAGATTTTTATATTAGATGTGAGTTTGATTCTGCCTATCAGGATGCCAAATTCCTGGTGGATGTGGATCTGTTCAAGGTTGGATCTGACGACCAGGACCTAAGTTTGATTATTGAACTGTTGGATCCAAGTGGAAAAGAAGTGATCTCTCGCCAGGAGAAAATCACAGACTGGGAAGGATCTATCTATAAGATCAAGATCGAGGAACCAGTCAAAGAACCCTCCAGGTGGTCTGCCGAGGATCCGGCACTCTATACTGTTCTACTCAACCTTGTGGATGCCTCCGATGGAAATACGACTGAAGTGATCCCGGTCAAATTCGGTTTTCGAGTGGTAGAAATCATCGATCGCCAGATCCTCTTGAATGGGAAACCGATCCTGATTAAAGGGGTGAACCGCCATGATTTTGATCCCCGAACAGGTTATTTCGTTACCAGGGGATCCATGGAAGAGCAGGTCAAGCTTCTGAAAAAATTTAACATCAATGCGGTCCGGACGGCTCATTACCCCAATGACCCTTATTTTTATGAGCTGTGCGATCGTTACGGGCTGTATGTGATGAACGAGGCAAATCTGGAGTCGCATCGATTTGTAAAACACCTACCTCGTGGAAAATCAGAGTGGCGGGATGCGGTAATCTCCCGGGGAACGCGGATGGTTTTGAGGGACCGAAACCACCCCTCGATCATCTTCTGGTCGCTAGGTAATGAGGCCGGCCAGGGCAAAAATTTCCGGTTTATGCGTCAGGCGATGCTGGAGCTGGACCTAACCCGGCCGATCCACTATGAAGGTGAGCATAAGTCTCCAAACTCAGATGTGATCAGCACGATGTACCCATCCCCGGATTTCTTGGAGAAATTGGCTCAAGGAGATAAACCCAGGCGTTTTGGTAAAGCCGGGGAAATAATTGGCAAATGGGTCTGGCCCAAGGATTATGCCAACAAACCGATCCTTGTTTGTGAATATGCCCACGCCATGGGCAACAGCATCAGTTGCCTGCACAAGTTTATGGCGATATTTGAAAAATATCCTCACTGCGCAGGCGGCTTTATCTGGGATATGATCGATCAGAGTTTGATCCAAGAGGACGGAGATGGATCGATAGCCTGGACGTATGGAGGGGACTGGGGAGATGATCCTAATGATGGATATTTCTGTGTTAATGGACTTTTTCAGCCGGATTTAAAACCCAATCCCCATGCATATGAGGTTCATAAAGTATATCAACCGCTGACAGTGATTGCGGGGGACCTCGATCGAGGAGAAGTGTTCCTCAAGAACAAGAACAGCTTCATATCTCTGGATGATCTGGATCTAAATTGGTCGCTCACCAGGAACGGTCACCCGGATCAGTCCGGAGAGTTAGTTATACCTGCTGTTCCAGCTGGGGGACAGGAAATGATCCTGGTTCCATATGAACTTGCGGATCTGGTCAAAGAGGCTTCAGAGTGCCATTTGCTGCTGGAATTTTCATTGCGAGAGGATACTCTCTGGGCCAAGAAGGGATTCCGAATCGGCTGGGATCAGATACCGATCCCGACCAATGGGTCGAGGAGCAGGATCTCATCCGGCTTGGGTACAGAAACCACACCCCTCATAATTCATCCCAGAGATAACTTGCTTGAGATATTGATCCCAGGATCTAAATTGACCTTTGAGACCGATACAGGTTTTTTGCAGTCCCTGGAGATTGATGGAGTACCAATATTGATGGGCGGTTTGACCCCTAACTTCCAGAGGGCGCTGGATAATGATTTTATCGTCGAGAATATCTTCCCGCGCTTGGGCCGTCTGATATCCCTGAATCGGAAGTGGGAAGGTGCCAGGGCCAGTATGAAATTGAATAGCTTCCAGGTGGAGCGAGTAGATGCCGGGAGTGTTTTGATCGTCGCTCTATACCAGATCCCACAAAGTAATTTGCCCTTGAAACTTTCTACCCTTGTAGATTTGAAGGGGGGAATCGAGTTTAATTATCAGCTTCAACCAAAAATAGATATGCTTCGTTTTGGTTTGCAAACGACATTGGCCACTTCTTTTTCTGAAGTGGATTGGTTCGGTCGGGGTCCTCATGAAACCATGCCGGACCGAAAACAGAGCGGGATAGTTGGGGTCCATCATAGAAAAAATGATGATATCTCCTTCCCTTATATCCACCCCCAGGAAAATGGCAACCGCTCCGATGTGCGCTGGGTTAGATTCCTGGATGGTTTCGGGAAAGGGATCCTTATTGAATACTTGGAAGGCCAATTATTCAATTTCAGCCTCTGGCCTTATACCCAGGAGGACCTTCTAGAAGCCGGGCATATCCACGAACTGCCAAAGAGGGAAAATTACACCCTTAATATCGATTTGACCCAGAGCGGAGTAGGGGATCTTCTTACCATAATCTATGGAAAGGATCCAGAATTCAGGTTGAAAAAAGGCAATATCTATCAATTCGGCTTTCGAATCACACCCCTTTTGGATTAAACACAGCCAGATATCTCCTCAAACCCAGTTCTTTTTTCTCTACATTTATGTAAGAAAGGTGTACTTCCGACTATCTTAAATTTTAATTACAGTTCTGTAACATGCCCTAGACCCTTGTGTTACATATAATAAAATAAAAGAAATCAAGGAAGTTGTATTGTGATATTTACGAATGCTAATATAGTGATCCTGGGAGCGGTTATCCTGATAGCCGGTTTAATATACGCACTCAGGATAGTCGTTCTGCTGAGGAATTACGGACTAGCCAGGCCCTGGATTTTGCTCGCGGCCATGATCGGTTTCTTTTTCTTGGGATATATCTTCATTGCTTTATTATTCCTCGACATAGCGATGATTCCTGCCATTACCCTTGAAGGATTAGTAACGGCGATCTTCTTTTTCGGTGCTGTTTTTGTCACTGTTCTGGCTGTTTTGAACCACAATCTTTTTGGGGATATCTTTGGGAAAGGTATAGATGATACCAAAGCCTACTCGATTTTTGCTGAATATGTAGGAATGCCAGCTCGAAAAATCATGGCTATGACCAAGAAAGAGTACGCTGTAGCCTGTGAAATTTGCGGCGGTGATGTTGAATATTCCATTCCGGATCTGGTGCGCGCTCACCCTCGCATTGAAAGAGGTGTGGTAGTGGACAGAGCCATGGGTGGTGTTAATTATCGGTTCTATGTAAGACATTATTGTGGGAAGGAGTTAAGGGAAATTCCGGTGCGTCATGACAGTCAATTCGAATACCGCTCCCACCGGCCCTCCCGACCTGTATGAACACTTTGACTGTTGAAAAACGTACTGGTTTTGTCATGCTTGTTGGCAATGGGGCTGTAGGCAAAACAACTGTCGCCCGGGTTTTAGACATGTTTAATAATGGTGAGGTTCCAACAACCGGGGTGCTGAAGTCGATCCATAAAAGCAATAACATGGAATATGAATTTATCACGACTCAGCAAGTAATTGGGAGTACTCATTATTCTGTCACTATGCAGTTCCTTGTACCCCCTGGCCAGAAGCAGGCAGAAGGAGCTCCATCGGGCCGTTCTTTCGAAGAGGTCATTGATATTTTCCGACCTACCATCCACCGCCTGGATGTTGTATTGTTCACATATGATATGGTTCAGCGCGAAAGCTTCCATGACCTTGTGTACTGGATTGATGGTGTAGGAGATCTTTTAAATGATGCCACTCATTTCATCCTGCTGGGTACACATCTGGATCGGGAGGATAAAGAAATCACAAAAGAGGATATTGAGGATGGGATGAAGTATCTGGCAAAAGAGCTGGAGACTATGCGGCCTTCCTGGAGAGGGAATTTTGCTCATTTAGAAGTATCCAATCTGACAGGTGAGAATATGGAACAGCTGCTCTTTTATATAGCTGGAAGCATTGTAAGCTCACGGAAAATGATGCCCTGAGAAATTATCTCCCCCATAAGTCTGTATCTCACGAACCGTCTTGAAAAGTGGCGGTTCTACATCTTAACAGAAGAATATGACCATTTAAGATTTTCCGATGCCTGACTTTCTTGATACTTAATTGATAGAATCTGATAAAGGAATTTGTTCATATATGATCTCCATATAAAATAAGATTGTATTTGAAAGGTAGGAATAATAATAATGATTGATAAATGGACCTCAGTTGATATACCGAATCTGAAGGGCAAAATAGTCATCGTCACTGGCGCAAATAGCGGCATTGGGTTTGAATCTGCCCGAGAACTGGTCCGCAAGGGGGCCGAAGTGGTCGTTGCCAGCAGGAATCCAATTAAGGCTGAGCGGGCTATCTTGAACATAAAGGAAGAAATACCGGAGGCTAAGCTGGAATTCATTGAACTTGATCTTGCTAGCTTGGAATCTATCCGAAAATTTTCTGAGGAATTCGAATCAAAATTCAATACACTGAATATTTTATTGAATAATGCCGGGGTCATGTTAATCCCGTATGGACGAACTGAAGATGGGTTTGAAAGAACCATTGGTACCAACCACCTGGGCCATTTTGCATTGACAGGCTTGCTAATGGAGAGGCTTACCGCAACTCCAAACTCCAGAGTCGTTAATGTCGCAAGCAACGCCCATTACGCAGGAGATATGGATTTTAACAACATTCTGTTTGAAAATGACGGATATGCACCCATGAAAGCCTACGGACGATCCAAGCTGGCCAATCTGCTTTTTACATATGAACTGCATCGGCGTTTTCAATCTGGAGGTTATGATGTTATCGCCCTGGCTGCCCATCCCGGGATCTCTGCCACTGAATTGGCGAATCATCTGTTCTTCAACCTGATTTCCTGGTTGATCCAGCCCGCTATGAAGCTGATCTTCCAGAGTTCTGCCATGGGCGCACTGCCGAGTTTACGAGCAGCCGTAGACCCGGAAGCGCGCGGTGGTCAATACTATGGACCAGACGGCAAGGGAGAAAAATCTGGCTATCCAATCATTGTGGATTCCAATCCAGCATCCAAGAATGAAGAAGATGCCAGGACCTTATGGGAGATCTCTGAAGAGTTGACTGGGATAAACTATCTGGATTAACCAGATGAGCCCAGTATTATCTATTACCCTTAGTTATTATTAGTACCTACTCTTTTGCCTTCTTTTTCTCCCGGTTTTCAACCACACTTTGGAAGACCGTGAAGAATATGAATCCTGCCAGACTGAGGTAACCGAGCCAGTCAATACCAAGGCGGGTATAAATGGATTGTTTATCCGCCAAAGTGACATCCGCAATGACTACTTCGCTGCTGCCTTCCTTGCTTCGAGTGTCTGCCAGGATCTTGCCATGTGAATCGGTGATCATGGTGTAGAAACCGCGATCGGCATTCACCAGGGGCACCTGGTTTTCTACAGACCGCATCACAAAGTGAGTCCAGTTCTGTTCTGAGATTCCCACAGTTGTATCATAGGTTGGATTCCCCAGTAATTGAGCTCCCCGGCTGACAGTTTCCCGGGCTGAGTCTGTGAAAACCCCATCCATGCAGATCGTGGAACCTATCTTCCCAAACGGCGTGTCGTGAATAGGGAATGTGCCCGCGGTAATAATCCTGGGCTCACCAGCAGGATGCTGTTTGCCGTAGGTGGGAGAAAAACTACCATCCGGGCTGACCAGCACAGTTTCATTATGCCAGCCATCATCATCATGATAGGCATAAGTGAAATAAAGATAGATTCCGGTTTCCATGACCAGGGATTGGATCTCCTCGGTGTATTTCTTTTGAGGGTCAAACCCGAAGGCCATTTCCGGGACAAAGGCGATCTCTGCCCCCTTGCTGGCAGATTCATTTACTTGCTCCACTAGCAGATCCAGCCGATCCCTCTGGCCCGCGTCATCTACTTGGTGGCCAGGACCATCCAGGTCCATATGCAAAGCAGCAACCCGGACTGTCTCTGTTCCTTGCGGCTGCTGGTTATAAATCACCAGGCTGAGGACTATCCAGGAAATCAGAGCAACAGCTGTTCCGAGTGACCAATTTCTCGCAGCCACCGGATCGACAATTACTGTATCCTCAACGGGCCACTTCTTATCCATCCAGGCCATGATGATCTGCGCTAGGGCTACGTTCACCAGGACGATTAACAGGTTCAATCCATAAATGCTGAATATCGATATGGGTTGGATCAACCAGGGCTGGCTGGCCAGGGGGTTAGCTGCAAAACCCATCGTGCCCAGAAGGGGAATAAAACTCCGGATCATTTCAAAGCCGACCCAGGCAGCCAGGCCCTGGAGGACGAACCAGCGAAAGCCGGTCAATTCGTGGAATTTCCTTTCCGAGCTGGTGAAAAATGTGAAGATCGCTACCAGAAGGCCTAAGTGCTGGATCCAAAAGGGAGCGCCATCGATATTAAAAATTCGGTACAGGAAAGGCCACAGCCAAAGTCCAATGGCAATCGTTGGCGCCAAGGCAGACCATTTTTTTGGTAGGAGCCGATGTTGGGCGATCAAGTACGGCACAATGACTACAAACATCAATGGCCAGATGTTCAGAGGTGGAAATGCGATGTAAAAGAACACTCCGCTGAGAATGGATAGAATTATGCCGAGATAAATTCGTTTATTCATCTTTATCTCCTTTTAATACCAAGAGCAAAATACGACCAGCATGTTTCCCGGTTGCGGCATGCCAAATAGCAGAAAGATTAACCTATAATTTTTGGTATCGAGTGTGGCTGCTTTGTGAACTAACGAAAGCAATAAGTTAGAAGCGAAATTAAAACGATAAACCCCTTTCATCATACATTAAATTCCAAAATTTGTAAAAACAGAGTGTATTTTTTTTATGATGATACTTTTACAAAGAATATGGTTTGGTAAGAACAAGATAACGTAAACCATCTAATAATTATTCAAAATATGAGGACATAAATAATGGATGGAGAAAATATCTCTCGCCGCGATTGGTTTCGCATTGCTGGCCTTGGCAGTGTTTCTCTGGTTTTAAGCGCTTGTGTTCCAAAACAATTCTTTAAGGGTGAAGAAAACCTGATAGAGCCCGAAAGCCTGATTTCTCCAGACCTGGAGATATCTCTCAGAGCGGTGCCAGATCAGATACAGATATTTCCTGAAAAAAAAACCTCAGTGTGGCGGTATCAAGGGGAGGTACTGACTGGCCCTGATGATACTTTGCTGGACATTCCAGGATCATATTTAGGCCCCATTATCCAGGCCAACCAGGGGGAGCGAATCAGGGTCCACTTTTTAAACGACTTACCAGAACCATCCATTATTCATTGGCACGGACTACATGTGCCGCCGGCGGCTGATGGTCACCCAAGGTTGGTTATCGATCCGGGCGATACATATATATATGACTTTAAGGTTAAGGACAGGGCAGGAACTTATTGGTACCATCCTCACCCTCATGGTCGGACGGGTCCTCAAGTTTATGGTGGTTTAGCGGGGCTTTTTCTGATCCACAGTAAAGAGGAAACAGAATTGGGGTTGCCTGAAGGTGAGTTTGATATTCCCCTGGTTATCCAGGATAGAGATTTTAATGAAGAGAACCAATTGGTATATGGCACAGGCCACATGATGGATAGGATGGTGGGTTTCCTGGGCAGCCAGATAATGATTAATGGAATGCCTGATTATGAACTTCCTGTTTCCAGGCGACCTTACCGTTTACGACTATTGAATGGATCCAATTCCAGGATTTATAAGTTAGCCTGGGAAGATGGAACACCGCTTACTGTCCTGGGAACGGATGGCGGTTTGCTCGAGGCACCAATTCAGAAAGAGTATGTGACCCTTGCTCCAGCTCAGAGGATCGAGATTTGGGCGGATTTTAGCCAGGATCAGCCGGGCAGCATAAAAAACCTGATCAGCTTGCCATTTGATGGATATGGAGGACAAGCGGATTTTTTGGTGACTCGTATAAAAGTGGGGATGGAAGCTGGTGATTCTGCTCCTTTAAGGGATCAGCTTGTGAGATTAACCCCTCACAATATCGAGGACGCTGTAAATAGAAATTCCCCGCGGTCCTTTTTACTTAATCTTGCTCCTGGAATGGTCTGGACGATAAATGGACGCACCTTTGAGATGGAAGAAGTTGCCCAGGATGAAGTGGTTCAGCTGAATGATTTGGAGATCTGGGAGTTCGAAAACCGCGTTGGTATGGGTATGGGTATGATGGGTGGAATGTCTGTCCCTCACCCTATTCATCTACATGGATTGCAGTTTCAGATCTTAGAGAGAAAAATACCTGCTTCAAACAGGGATGGATGGAATACACTCAGTGAGGGGTTCGTAGATGAAGGATGGCACGATACTGTCCTTGTTTACCCAGGAGAAAAAGTAAAAATACTGGTCAAATTTGATGATTTTACTGGGTTGTATCTTTTTCACTGCCATAACCTGGAACATGAGGATATGGGTATGATGCGAAATTATCGAGTCGATCCAGCATGATTATTCCTTAACTGGATTTAGGGTACACTCAGAGTTCAGGTTTTATTGATTTTCTACAGGGTTCACCAGAATCCTGCTAGAGATCTCCCGACCCAGGGCTATCTCCTCGCCGTCGATTTCCACTGTAAAAGGTCCATTATAAGGGGCTTCATCGACGATCCTTAAAGTTGTGCCCGGCAGCATCCCTCTTTCTTCAAGATATTCACAAAGGATCAACTCTGGTTGATCGATCCGGATGATCTTTACATCCACTTCGCAGTCGATCTCATTCAGAGGATAAGCTGGTGGTATTTCGATATTGCCCTTAGCATCAGGGATAGGGTGTCCATGGGGGCAAATTTGAGGGTGATTGAGAAAAACTGCCAGTGCTTCTGTTACTACTGCATCGGTGGCATGCTCCAGCCGGCATGAGACATCATACACTTGGGACCAGGGGATCTCGAGGTGATCTGCCAGGAATCGTCCCCATAAACGCTGCCGTCGAATTACTATCAATGCTCTGTGTTGTCCGGTCTTGGTTAATATGACTCCCTTATAGGGAGTGTGAATTATCAATTGGCCAGCTTCCAACCGTTTAACCATTTCTGTAGCGGATACAGGGGAAACCCCCATGCGTTTTGCGAGCAGAGATACCGCAACAGGTTCTTCTCCATCTGCAATTTCATATATTGATTTTAAGTACATTTCCCTGCTTTCAGATTCTGGCATGGGTTATCCTTGTATTTTCTCGATAGTGTAATTCATTATAATCCTGAAATATTGATTTTTTTTAGGACTGCCATCAACTTGAAGTTTTTATCTCTTTGGAGTTGATTAATTGGTTTTCCTATTAAGGATGATTAGCCTGATTATCTGATCCTGTCATTCTGGTATGATTTGAGTGTCGTAGTTATCCGTTTTTGTAATAATAAATATGAAAAAAATCTTCTTTTCCCTGCTGATGTGCCTGATGCTGCTCCTGGTTCTTCCTGTGTCAGCCTTGGCTCATCCAGCAGATATGTATTACCACACTCATACGATCAAACTTGCTCCAGAGGGCATTTTTATCACCTGGCAGATCGTTCCAGGCCCTATGATCGCTCAGAGTATCTGGTTCGATGTGGATAAAGACCAGGATGATCTGGTATCAGAAGCAGAAGCGGCAGATTGGGTGAACTCCATATTAATGACCTTCAGTGTTGATGTGGGTGAGGAACCCCTCTCCCTGGAACTGGAATCTGTTGATTGGCCTTCAACTGTGGATACGCTTTACAGTGGAGAGGAACCGATCAATATTTCCCTATTTGCTGAGTGGCCGGAAGAAGTCCGAGCGGATGTTATGGTCTCTCTTCATAATCGCTACAACCCTAAAAGCAGTCTGAGCTGGTTTGAGATTCAAACAGAACGCGGCCTGAGTTTTGAAATTCCCAACCAGAATAGCGGAAATTTGGAATTCCTGCTTGCTCCAGAAGAAGGGGATAGCGAGACTGCCCGCCTGAAAGGTTGGGAGAGCGGCTCCCCTACCATACCCTGGGTAGTGGAGTCAATCGGTTTGGGAGATCTGGCTGAAGAGGCTGCGGCAGAGTCCCAGATATCTCCGGCGGCTGGTACTGGACCGGCTGCCATCCTGGAAGGATTGATTAAGAAACAGGAAAGCTCCTTCGCCTTTATACTGGGCGCCTTATTCTTAGCAGCTCTCCTGGGTGCGCTCCATGCCCTTAGTCCGGGACATGGAAAAACGATTGTAGCTGCATATCTCGTAGGTTCGCAGGGAAAAGCCTATCACGCTATTGCCCTGGGTGGAATTGTCACTCTCGTTCACACGGGTTCGGTATTTCTATTAGGTATCTTGACCTTAACCGCCTCCCGCTATTTTCTGGCAGCGGATGTTTTTCCAGTGTTGGAGCTGGTTTCAGGTTTATTGATTTTCGTACTTGGTCTTGGCTTGCTCTATCCCCGGTTAAAGCTCTGGTTTCAAGATTTCCGGCAGAAACGCAAAGTGAAAAAAGTTGAGATAGATCCGGGTAAGAATTCTTTGGCCGCTGAAAAACGGTTGATGATCGATCAGCCAATTGAAGAAATCGGTCCGGCACACAGTCATGATCCTTCCGATTTGGGCTCGTTACCACGGGGCCCTTCCGTGGGCAGCCCACTCGAGAATATCCGCTGGCGAAATTTGATCCCGCTTGCGATCAGTGGGGGATTGGTGCCCTGCCCAGACGCGATTGCTATCCTCCTGGTGGCAGCAACTATCAACCGGATCGCTTTTGGATTGAGCTTGATTATTTCTTTCAGTTTTGGTTTAGCGGTCATTTTGATTGCCATTGGCTTGCTAATTGTGCAGGGTAAAAGGCTTTTTGAACGGCTGCAGTGGTTTAACAAAGCTGCTTTGATCATGCCGATTATCAGCGCTGTGATCGTCTTGGTCGCAGGGACCTGGCTGTCGATTAGCGCTCTTCGGAATATTTCTGAATTCCCTGGTTCGGCAATCGGAGGGCAAGGACCACTTCACGTGAACTTGAAAGAAACTGATGTCCTTTATACTGCCCTGGATGAAAACGATCAGTCTCAATTATTTTTGATACCAGCGGATGGAGGAAACCCTCTCGTTCTCTCAGAAGGGATCAATATCTGGTATTTTTCAGCTGCGCCAGATCACAGCGAAGTGGTGTATGCGGGAGGTAATGACAAGAATGGATCTGAAATTTGGAAATGGGATCCGATAACTTTCGAGAATGAATTGGTTCTGGAATGTGCCAATGCATACTGCTCAGAGATCGCCTGGTCACCCGATGGGCAGGGATTCCTTTATAGTCGATTGGAATTTGATCAAGAGACCAATCCAGCTAATGTTCAAACCATCTGGTGGCTAGATCTAGATACGATGGAATCAGCTCCGCTATTCCAGGATGCGTTGACACCGGGATTCAGTGCTCGTTGGTCGCCGGATGGGAAATGGCTTAGTTATACTTCCATCAATCCCCTGGAAATCAAGATCTATCAGATGGAGACTGGGGGCAGTCAGATCGTGCCTAACGCTCTGGGATATCCTGCGGTCTGGTCACCGGACAGTGAGATCGTGATCCTGCAGAACCTTGAATTAGTGGGTAGCGGATATATGAATAAACTGTTTTCTTATTCTGTGTCGGATGATTGGTTGACTATGCTGGCCTATGACCAGATGTTCGATGAATCCTACCCGGCCTGGTCCCCGGATGGGGAGTGGCTCGCAGTGGTACGCCGGGCCTGGGTTGATGGTATTCCAGAAGAAGGAAACCAATTGTGGGTGATGCGTCCCGATGGCACTGAAGCCACTCAATATACAGACGAAGAGAAACATACCTTTGGTCAGCCATCCTGGTCATCGGATAGCCGCTACCTTCTTTTTGATTACCGAGCTGTTGAGGAAGGGCAGATCAACTCTGGGATAAAAATTCTTGATCTAAAGACTGGCCAAATATCTGTTCTGATAACACCAGGCAGTCATCCGGCCTGGTTAGAATAATTTATCTTTATGGATCTAATCACAGGGACTGAGTCCTTTTATTAAGGACTCAGTCTCTATATATATTAATTGTGTGAAGCTTGGCACAAAGTATGTTTTATGGTATACCTTATAAATAATTATAAGACATGTTTATAAATACAATCTGGAAAATTGAATGAAGAGAGCTATGCCTGTTACTACATTAGACAAATTGGCTCCTGGAGAATCGGGAAGGATAATTAAAGTAAGTGGTAGAGGAGCAATAAGACGCCGGCTGTTGGATATGGGGTTAACGACTGGAGCTGTGATAGATATGGTTAAGCTTTCCCCATTGGGCGATCCGGTTGAGTACAGGCTGCGAGGGTATCATCTCTCCCTGAGAAAATCAGAAGCAAAAACAATTGAAGTGGAATTGATGTCTGATCTGATCCCAATGAGAAGAAGAGGAAGATTTTTTATATCGGGCCCGACATTAGGGAGATGTAGATCCGGACAGAAGGTAGTAATCACTGGGACCAGGGGAGGTAGACGGTTTCAAAAGAGGCTTAACGAACTTGGTTTGACACCCGGTTCTGTGATCAGAATCATTCAGAATGAATTCCCAGGTCCCTTAATTATTTCAATAAATGATGAAAAAAGATTGGTCCTTGGAAAAGGATTGGCCATGCATATAATGGTGAAACATTCCTGACCAAATCTGGAGCAGAAAATTACAATGACCAAGACCATCGCTCTGGCAGGCAATCCCAATGTAGGGAAAAGTACACTTTTTAATGCGCTGACAGGTTCCCATCAGCATGTCGGAAATTGGCCGGGAAAAACAGTTGAGAAGAAAGATGGCCTGCTGCGGATTGGGGAACAAGAGATCCTGGTCGTGGATTTACCGGGTACTTACAGCCTCACTGCTTATTCGATTGAAGAGATCATAACCCGTGATTTTATTGTCAATGAAAAACCCACCGCGGTGGTTGCGGTCGTAAATGCTGCGAATCTGGACCGAAATCTATATCTGGTCACCCAGTTGATCGAATTGGATATCCCTGTCATTGTGGCTTTAAATATGACTGATGTCGCCCTGAGACGGGGTCTGACCATCTCAATAAAGGGATTATCAGAACGCCTTGGTGGGATCCCGGTTGTAGAGACCGTGGGAAACCGCAGTGAAGGTTTGGAAGATCTGACAAATGCCATCGAAATGGTTATCAAAAATCCTCACACCGGGAATGTTCAGACCACCTTCAGTGATATCGTTCAGAATGAGATCGCGATCCTTAAGATTTTGATTGAAGGTCAAGACCAACTTAAAGATACCTTCCGTCCCGGTTGGTTGGCAACCAAGCTCCTTGAAAATGATCAGGATGTGGTTGCTAAACTGAGATCTTCAGAAGCAGAGGAATTGCTAGAGGCAGCCCAGGCAGCCAGGGCGCGATTAGAAAATCAAACCGGAGAAGATCCGGAGATCCTGATAGCAGATCAGCGTTATCAATTTGTGGACAAGATTATGGATTCCGCTGTGGATCGCCCGCGGGAAACTGCTATCACCCGCTCGGAGATGATCGATAATGTTGTCACTCACAAGATCTGGGGCCTGCCGATCTTTATGTTATTGATGTGGTTGGTATTTCAATTTACATCCAATGTCAGCGGCCCATTCCTGGATTGGGTGGATGTGTTCATCAATGAATTCATTCTTAAGTGGACAGTTTGGGTCCTGGAAATTATCGGGTTGGGGAATTCCTGGATTGGCTCTTTGATTACAGATGGAGTCATCGCTGGAGTAGGTGGGGTGCTAGTCTTTGTACCTGTTTTATTATTCCTTTACCTGGCTCTGGGAATCATGGAGGATTCAGGTTATATGGCCCGGGCAGCTTTTGTGATGGACCGGGTGATGCGCTGGATGGGATTGCATGGGAAAAGCTTCCTGCCCATGATCATTGGATTTGGGTGTACGGTTCCAGCTGTTTATGCCACAAGAACCTTAGAGAATGAAAAAGACCGTAAGCTAACAGCTTTCCTGGCTACTTTTATGAGTTGCGGTGCCCGACTGCCGGTATATGTCGTATTTGGGGCTGCATTTTTTGGGGCGGCCTCGGGTACACTGGTATTTGCCATGTATTTGCTGGGTATTGTTGTGGCGTTGATCACGGGCTTTGTGATGAAAAATACTGTATACAAAAGCCAGCCCCCGGCGCCATTTGTAATGGAATTACCGCCTTACCGCATCCCTCATTTCAGAGATGTCTGGCAGCAAATGTGGGAACGTACTCAGGGCTTTCTTGTGAAGTCAGGGACAGTTATCCTGGGAGTATCAGTCGCACTATGGCTCTTAATGGCGATCCCTGCCCATCAGGAAACAGGTCTATTTAATCAAGTTGACGCAGGTGACAGCCTTTTCGGGCGCATCAGCGGTTTAATAGCTCCAGTATTCAAACCTGCAGGATTTGGATCCTGGCAGACGACTGGCTCGTTGGTGACTGGTATTCTAGCCAAGGAAGTTATTGTGAGTACCATGAGCCAGATCTATGCCGGGGAAAGCGTTGCTGTTGAAGGAAATAACAATACATTTCAACAGGATCTTGTGTCTGTTGGTATCGGATTTGGCAGGGCTGCTTATCTAACTGTACAGGAAACGATCAATATCATCCCAAGAACCATCAATTTGATCCCATTTGTGAATATAGGGAATTTAGATTTGTTAAAATCTGATGGAGAAGAGCTGGATTATACCCGGTTAGAAGGTTCACTAATCACAGCCTTTGAAAAAACTGCTGGCTCTCCAAGGGAAGGAATAATAGCTGCTGTTGCGTTCAATGTTTTTGTTTTGCTTTATATCCCCTGTGTATCAGCGGTTTCAGCAATGCGCCAAGAATTTGGACGGCGCTGGATGTGGGCTCAGGTCTCATATACCTTAATAATTGCCTGGACTGCAGCTGTGTTGGTTTTCCAGGTGGGAAAGTTAATGCTTGTCTAAAGAAAAATTGGTGAAGATGAGTAAATTAAGTATCCTTCTTGCGAAAATTGAAGAATCGTCTGGAGCTTTTTCTATCCAGGCTTTGGCACGGGAACTGGATCTCTCTCCAGAACGGCTGGAAAGCATGCTGGAGTACTGGATCCGGAAGGGAAAGATTCAATCTTCAACTAAGTTGACTGAGTGTGGAAGTTGCTCAAGCCAGGGAGATTGTCCCTTTGTGCTGGAGATGCCCCGGACCTATGAGTTGGTGACGGGTCAGGATCAACTAACTGATCCTGTAACTCGCGTTATTTGCACTCACAAGTAGTGTGATCTGGAAATATTAAAAACCGCCATTTAGATGATGGCGGTTTTTTGCTATCTCAACCCGGATTATCAGTTAGGTTCAACTTGATAGATTTTTAAGTACCTAAAATTCACCAGTTGGCGTTTCTTTTCATCCCAGAGCCGGAAAGTCATTGTTTTAAAGCTTGACCAGAGTCTTAGTGGTTCAACTTGGAAGATCGGATTTTCCCGGTGGCATTTTTCGAGCAGGTAGTTGGGGATGCGAGGGCTGAGGTGGTGGATGTGGTGAAAACCGATGCTCCCACTGAACCACTGCAGCACTTTGGGGAGTTGATAAAAGGAGCTGCCTTCCAGGCCGGCTTTAAGGAAATCCCACTCCTGAGCTCGTTCCCAATAGACCCCTTCAAATTGATGCTGCACATAAAACATCCATACGCCAACTGTGGATGCCACCCATATCACAGGCAGTTGAATTAATAAATAATTCTTTAATCCAATCGCCCAGGACATTCCTAGAATAATGATGATCAAAGCCAGATTGGTCAAGTGTACGCTGTTCTTTTCCCGCTTTTTATAAGAATTATTGGGTAATCTGTGCAGGATCAAAAAAGTCAACAGCGGACCGACTCCAAACATGATCAGGGGATTGCGATAGACCCGATAAAAAAGACGTTTCCACCAGGGCGCTTCTAGAAACTCATCAACTGTCAGGGTCCAGACATCTCCAACACCGCGTTTATCCAGGTTGGCGGCTGTTGCATGATGTACGGCATGACTCTGCCGCCATTGGAAATAGGGGGTGAATACTAGAACCCCCATGATGGATCCTACCCAATGGTTGGCTTTGGCTGATTTAAAGAATGACCAATGTCCACAGTCGTGAAGGAATATAAAGATGCGGACAACCAGTCCGCCGGCAATTATCGACAATGGTAGTACAAGCCAATATGAGATCTCAATTAAATAAACCATGAGTATCCAAAGAATGATATAAGGAACCAGTGTGTTCACCAGCTGCCAGACCGATTTTCGCATATCTGGATTTTGGTAATCATTCACAATCTTGCGCCAGGTTTTGGTGGCTGAGCTGCCATCATTTTGAAGGGTGTTCATAGAGAAACCTCCCGATTTGGAGTTGTCCGAAACCGCTCCGCAGCAATACAGGATTGCTGGTCTTGTGGGTATTTGATTGAAATAATACAGACGAGAATGGGGGATGATAATTTCAGTATAACTGTAATAATAATCATCGTCTAGATAAATAATGACAGGAGTCATATTTGGTAAGTAAACCCTGTCCGTCGCAGGGTGGTTTACAGGTCTTAGTTACGGTTCTAATCTTCGTATTTGATGGGGATATACATCCCTTGACATTCCTTAATTACTCTATATAATTAAGCGGACTTAACTATTAAAAGAGGTGAAGTATGCCCCATGAGGACACATACCTTTCGACCTTTGATGAATGGGTAGATATATTTATGCACCGGTCCATGCGTCGGTTTATTCACCATGCCCGGAAGAGTGGATTATCGATGTCGATGATTGGTGCATTATTCCACTTGCATCGATCTGATAGCATTGGTGTTACAGACCTGGGTGAACACCTCGGTGTGACCAGCGCTGCTGCCAGTCAGATGCTTGAAAAATTAGTGCAGCAGGATCTAATCGAGCGATCAGAAGATCCAGATGACCGCCGGGTGAAAAAACTTCTCCTGACAAAAAAAGGCTGCCAGGTCCTGGAAGAAGGGTTACGAGCCCAGAAAGGGTGGCTAATAGAGTTTAACAACAGCCTTTCTGGGGAGGAAAAGCAGCAAATAACCGCTTCGATGCAATTAATGATTGATAAAGCAAATCAATTAAGCTAAATTATTGTTTTTGGATAACGGATAGAGGAGTTACGAGATTATGCGGCGATTACTAAAATATTTAAAACCATATACCCTGTTGATCCTGATATCGACCATATTTCTATTTATCCAGGCTAATGCAAACCTCGCTCTGCCGGATTACCTTTCCCGAATTGTTAATAACGGTATCCAGCAGAACGGCGTGGAAAATGCGGTGCCAATGGCGATCCGTCAGACTGAAATGGAAAAGCTGCTGATCTTTATGGATAGCGAGGATGCTGATTTTGTCCTTAAAGCTTATCGCTTGATCAATCCAGGTACAACAGATGCAGAAAAATATATCGAAGACTACCCGATTCTTTTGGATGAGGCGATCTATATCCTTGGGGACATTGACCAGTCTCAAACAGACACGCTGAACCCGATTCTGGGAAAAGCTGTGGTAGCAGTATCCGGTATTCAGCAGATGGTGGATGATCCCTCGGCAGCGACGATGCTTGGGAGCGATTTTGCTTTCGATCCTTCCAGGATCCCGGCCGGGATGGATGTTTTCCAGGCTCTCGACATGATGCCAGAAGCCCAGCGATCTGAGCTAACTGGAAAAATGGATGAAGTGTTCACGTCGCTTGGTGAAAGTATGATCAACCAGATGGCTGTGGGAGCTGTGAAAGCAGAATACGAAGCCCTTGGTATGGACGCCGGGGCAATTCAGCGAAATTACATACTCCGTACTGGCGGCACTATGCTGATCATTTCTCTGATTGGCGGAATCAGTACGATTGCTACCGGATATTTCTCTTCAAAGACAGCGGCTGGTGCAGCCAGGGAGATCCGGAAAGATGTTTTTAAGAAGGTGGAAAGTTTTACCAGTGCTGAGTTCAATAAATTTTCAACAGCATCTTTAATTACACGATCAACCAATGATATAACCCAAGTTCAGACCGTGATCTTTATGATGATGCGCATGGTTCTCTTTGCGCCAATTTTGGGGATTGGCGGGATCATCAGGGCAATCGAAAAAGGTGCCAGTATGTGGTGGTTGATCGCCCTTGCTGTAGCTACGCTCATTATTCTAATTATCGTGGTCTTTGTTGTGGCTGTTCCAAAATTCAAAATTATGCAGGATTTGATCGACAGGTTGAACCTGGTCACCCGAGAAAACCTGTCCGGTATGATGGTGATCCGAGCCTTTAACAAGCAAGATGACGAGTTGGTCCGTTTTGATAAAGCAAATCGGGATTTGACGGATACAGGCCTGTTTGTGGCCCGGGTGATGGTAACGATGATGCCATTAATGATGCTGATCATGAATGGCCTTTCATTGGCGATCATCTGGGTGGGCGCTCATCAGGTAGCAGAATCTGCCATGCAGGTGGGCGATATGATGGCGTTCATGCAATATGCTATGCAGATTGTTATGGCATTCCTGATGATGTCGATGATGTTTATCTTTTTACCCCGAGCAGCAGTCTCGGGAGACCGTATTGCTGATGTTCTTGAAACTGAAATTGAGATCCAGGATCCTGAAGAACCTAAAACCTTTATTCAGCCTGTTAGAGGTGAAATTGAGTTCCGGGATGTGTCATTCAGGTATCCGGATGCTAAGGATGACGTCATTCATGATATTAGTTTTTCCGCAGAGCCCGGGCAAACAACTGCGTTTATCGGTTCTACAGGCTGTGGAAAATCCACAGTCATAAACCTGATCCCCAGATTTTATGATGTCACCGAGGGCAGTATTCTCCTTGACGGACTTGATATCCGGGATGTACGCCAAAGTGATCTCAGAGACACTATCGGTTTTGTGCCCCAAAAAGGGACCTTGTTCTCAGGAACGATTGAAAGCAATTTGCTTTACGCAGACCAGGATGCTTCGCCGGAAGTAGTCCGGGAAGCACTGGATATTGCCCAGGCAAGTGAATTTGTTTTTGATGATGAAAAAGGGCTGGATTCCGAAATATCCCAGGGTGGCACTAATGTGTCTGGAGGTCAAAGGCAGCGGCTGGCAATTGCCAGGGCGTTGGTCAAGAAACCACCCATATATATCTTTGATGATAGTTTCTCGGCACTGGATTTTAAAACAGATTCCACACTGCGCAGAGAATTGAAGGATAAGACTGGGGAGAGCACTGTTCTGATTGTCACCCAACGTGTCGCCACAGTAAAAAACGCTGATCAGATCATTGTTTTAGACAAAGGGCGTGTGGTTGGCAAAGGAACCCATCATGAGCTGATGAAAACCTGTGAGACTTACCAGGAAATCGCGTCTTCACAGTTGAGCGAGGAGGAACTGGCATGAGTGATAATAAACGTACTACGACACCAACTCGCCCATCTGGCGGTCCAAGACGGGGAGGACCCGGTGGACATATGTCCATGATGAAGGGAGATAAGGCCCGAGATTTCAAAGGCACAATGGGTAAATTGCTTGATTATTTGGGCTCTTATAAGTTAGGCATTCTTGTAGTTATGGTTTTCGCCATAGCCTCGACAGTGTTTACTATCATTGGTCCTAAGATTCTTGGTAGAGCAACCACAAAACTTTTTGAGGGTGTGCTGGAAATGATCGCCGGCACAGGTGCTGGGATAGATTTTGACTTTATCGGCCGGATCATTTTGATCACAATTGCCTTGTACCTTGTTTCAACGATCTTCAGTTTCATCCAGGGCTGGATCATGTCTGGCATTTCTGTGGATATTACCTATCGCTTCCGGAAAGATATCGCTGAAAAGATCAACCGGATGCCGTTCAGATATTTTGACAACACCAGCCAGGGTGAGGTGCTTTCGAGGATCACAAATGATGTAGATACGGTTAATCAAACCCTGAATCAGAGTCTCTCGCAAATCATCACATCTGTAGTGACAGTGGTCGGTGTGTTGATCATGATGCTAACTATAAGCTGGAAAATGACCCTTGTGGCCCTTACGATTATTCCTGTATCTGGATTAGTTGTCATGCTGATTGTGCGTCAATCTCAAAAGTACTTCACCCAACAGCAGGAATATCTGGGCCATGTCAATGGTCATGTGGAAGAGATGTTCGGCGGTCACCTGGTAATGAAAGCCTTTAATGGCGAAGCTGAAAGTGTTGAAAAATTTGAAGGATATAACGACACACTCTATGATTCAGCCTGGAAATCGCAATTCCTATCGGGATTAATGATGCCGATCATGCGTTTTATCAGTAATCTGGGCTATGTGGGAATATCGATTGTGGGTGGTTATCTGGCTATCCAGCAGGCGATCACAGTGGGAGATATCCAGGCCTTTATTCAGTATGTCAATAACTTTACCCAGCCGATAACCCAGATCGCCAATATTTCGAATGTGCTGCAGCAAACTGCAGCAGCGGCAGAACGGGTATTTGAATTTTTGGAGGAAGAAGAGGAAGTTTTAGAAGCTACTGATCCCGTGATGCCGGATGAGATCCTGGGCCATGTTGAATTCCAGAATGTTCAATTTGGTTATGATCCTGACGAAATGGTCATTCATAATTTTTCTGCCGATGTAAAACCCGGGCAGAAGATCGCATTGGTGGGACCTACTGGCGCCGGTAAAACAACCATGGTCAAGCTGTTGATGCGTTTTTATGATTTGAATCAAGGCGCGATTCTTGTGGATGGTCATGATATTAAGGATTACAAACGTGCGGACCTGCGCTGTTTATTCGGCATGGTACTGCAGGATACCTGGCTGTACAATGATTCCATTATGGAAAATATTCGCTACGGCCGTCCCGGGGCATCAGACGAAGAGGTGATTCAGGCTGCTAAGGCTGCCCATGTGGATCACTTTGTGCGAACGCTCTCTGAGGGATATGATATGGTGTTGAATGAAGAAACATCCAATATCTCCCAAGGGCAGAAACAGCTGCTGACCATCGCCCGGGCTTTCGTGACGGATCCCAGTATGTTGATCCTGGATGAAGCCACCAGTTCAGTGGATACCCGTACTGAGGTACTGATCCAGAAAGCGATGGAAACCCTTATGGAAGGCCGGACATCCTTTATTATCGCTCACCGCCTTTCCACAATCCGCAACGCGGATCGGATCCTGGTCATGAATGAGGGGGATATTGTAGAGCAGGGGAATCATGAGGAGCTGCTGGCCAAAAATGGTTTTTATGCCGAGTTATATAACAGTCAGTTTGATGTGACCGGGGAGAATTGACCTTCCTGATCTGCTGAAATAAACCGCACCTGATATTGAGGTGCGGTTTTTTTATCTATTGAGTTTCTTAGTTTTGAGTTTCTTTGAATATACTACGGCCAATTCCAGGCCAGATCCGCAGAATTCCGAATAACCCTCGCAGGATGTTCCAGCCACTAATTAGAATCCAGACCCAGACCAATGAACTAGAGCCGCTTTGTTCCAGGATCCAGATGCTGATGATCCCAGCCAGAGAAGCTAACAGCATGGCATTGCGCAGGTAGCGGAAATCGCCGGTTCCCCAATGGACGCCATCAGTTATGAAGGCCAGGGAATTGATTGGTTGACTGAGGGAAGAGATCCCCCAAGCGGAAATGAAGACACCCACGGCAGTGAAAGGTACCAAAAGATCGACAACCAGATATCGTCCAAGCCACATCAGGGTACCTAGAAGTACACCGGTTCCAAGACTCCACCATAAACCTACTCTCACAACTCGTTTAACAGTAGTTAATGAATCCTGTCCAATAAAGAAACCGACCAGGGATTGAACCGTAGCCGCAAATGCATCGAGAATAAGAGCGGTGAAAACCCACATTTGACGGATAACTTGATGTGCAGCGCCTGCATCAGCACCAAGTTGATTGGCAACCCGCGTGGTATAAGCCAGGAAAAGGTTTAATATTCCGGTGCGAACGAACATATCTCCACCGATGGATAGAAGCGCCCCGGCATCCTTAAACACGATCTCACGGGTTAATCCGAGTTTTTTGTTTGCTAGCAGAATACCTGTAAGGGCGCCCAACCATTGGCTGATGGTGCTTGCCAGAGCTGATCCAGCTACACCCAGAGCTGGAAAAGGACCACGACCGAAGATCATCATCCAATCGAGCAGCACATTCAGTAGGTTTACACCCAGGGCGATCCATAATGGTGTTTTCATGTCCTGCCGGCCGCGCAGAGCGCCAAAGCTTACCAGGGTAAGCAGAACGGCCGGTGCACCAAAAAGACGAATTTGCATATATGAGACAGCATTTGATTTAACGTCGCCAGAAGCACCCAATAATTCTGCTAGCCAAGGGGTAATAGGCCCTATCATAAGAATTAACAACAATCCAAATCCGGCCGCCAGCAGCAAAGCGAGGCTGAGAGTCTTTTTGACTTTTTCTGTATCACCTTTCCCGAAGGCCTGGGCAACTTCGGTTTGAGCGCCAACACCCAGGAAGTTGAACATCCAGAATAAGCTGGATAGGGCAGTGGTGCCCACTCCCAAGGCCGCCAGAGGAACCACCCCCAGTGAGGAGATAAACGCTGTGTCCACCAAAGCAGTAATCGGCTCCGCGGTTAGGGAAATAAGGACAGGCACAGATAAACCGATCAGGGTTCTGTGGGGGTGTTTGATGAACGGATGAGAGGTTGTTTCCATAATTTAATCTCAATAAATGATGTGAACTGTCTTTTGTACAAGCTAGATAAACCCTATTCTACCGCTGTTCAGGGCGATGGATTTGCCACTTGATTTCTGAATGGATAATGCTTCTGACTCTAAACCAGCATGATTTTCCGGTATTGTTTTTAATCCTTCCTCTCACGAAGGAGTGTATCCCCCCTTTTTTGGGAAGATTTTGTTCTTATTTATCTTAAAATCATCTATTTTGTTGATGACAGGAAGGCGGTTATTGCCTATGCTATAACTATTGCAGTCTCATCCCTGTTTTCTGAAATCTATCTAGATACAAGGAAGGAACCAGAAAAATGGCTAAGTTAATTTCTCTCAAACTGTGTATTCTGGTGATATCAATCACTATTATTGCTGGATGTAATTCAGTTGGTTTTATTCCAGAGGTGACTTCCTCTCCTTCCCCTGAATCAACCGTGATTGACAATGTCAACCCTTCAGATCTGATTCAGATCGAGGAGACTGTTCGTGATAAGGATGGCATGGTCCAGATTTCTGTACCTGGAGGCATATACTTACAAGGGAGTACAGAAGAAGAGGTTGCATTTGGAATAAATCTCTGCCAGCAGCATTACCAACCATGCAATTCCTGGTATTATGAGCGGGAATTTCCCCCGCATGAAGTGACTCTATCCCCCTTTTTGATCGATCAAAGTGAAGTGACCAATCAGCAATACCAAAGCTGTGTTGAAGCAGGTTTCTGCACTGAACCCCTGGTTTGCAAGAAAGGAGAGCCCACTTATCTGGATTCTCGAAAGGCTGACCATCCGGTAGTTTGTGTAAATTGGGAAGAAGCCAATAACTATTGTAAGTGGGTTGGGGGTAGATTGCCGACTGAAGCGGAATGGGAGTATGCTTTCCGGGGAGAAAAGTCCCGCATATTTCCTTGGGGTGATGAATTCGTGGGATCGAATTTGAACTACTGTGATGTTAATTGCGATCAGGGTCACGCGGATGATGCATTCGATGATGGATATATAAAGACTGCCCCGGCTGGAAGTTTTCCTTCTGGGGTGAGTTGGTCTGGCTTGAATAATCTAGGTGGGAATGTATCTGAATGGGTTGATGATTGGTTTGGTGAATATGAAACGGATGATCAAAAAGATCCTACAGGTCCCGCGACTGGCACACAAAAGTTGATCAAAGGCTGCAGCTGGTACTCTCCTGCTGCTTACTGCCGGGGAGCAGCGAGGGGATCGGTAGACCCCATTACAGCGTTCGATTATTTAGGGTTCAGGTGCGCTGCAAACTCATCTCCGGTGATCGATGGAGTGCTGCAGCCAGGAGAATGGGATCAGGCCGCCCCTCATTATTTTGAGGATGGGAGTGAGTTATACATATTATTTTCTGGTAACTACCTCTTCCTGGCTATAAGGGCTGGCTTTGAGGAGATGATTGCCGGCAATGTGTTTTTGCATGATGGAGATCAGATATCCATTATGCACACTTCAGCAGCCCTTGGAACAGCAATCTATCAAGAAAATGTGGATACCTGGACCAAAGTAAAGGACTTTGAATGGTGCTGCCGCTCCAAAATGGATAATGAAACAGCCAGAGCGGACAGGGGAACTTTTTTTGTTCAAGAAGATTGGATAGGAATTAACTCGTTCATAGGAAATCAGAATGAATTGGAATTCAAAATCCGGTTAACAGGATCAGAAGAATATCTGGCAGTTAATTTCCTGAGTGCTGATACACCAGATTTGAAACTTGTCTGGCCGATCGGCCTGACTGATGGACCTGCCCAACCGATAGATGGCGGATTCCCTGATACGCTGGATTTTTCTCCTGAGAGTTGGCTTAGTCTGGAGGAGCTGCCATGAATTGGAAAATCAAGTTGATGTATTTGATAATATATTCTCTTCTTGCCAGTATGCTTTTGTTGGGGTGCCGAGGGAATGAGATCCAATTGACGGAAGATTCAATCGACGAATCAGGGGTTTCCTTACAAGTTGGAACCAGAATGACCAGAGAGCAAGATGGGATGGTACAGATCTTTGTGCCATCATCTACTTTCTTGATGGGCGCCGGAGAAAGCGATCCGATGGCAGGGGAAGGGGAAACCCCTGCACACCTGGTAAGCCTGGATAGCTTTTGGATCGATGAAACAGAAGTGAGTAACAGGCAATATGCTATCTGTGTGGATAACGAGATTTGTGCTCCACCAAATTTTATTGATAACGATATTTATAACGGAGAGGATTATCCGGTTGTGGGGGTAGATTGGTTGGATGCTCAAGATTACTGTAACTGGGTAGGAGGAAATTTGCCTACCGAGGCTGAATGGGAGTATGCTGCCAAGGGAATTGAAGGATTGATCTATCCCTGGGGAAATGAGTATGATGGCAATCATCTGAATGGATGTGATGTGAATTGCATTGAATCTTGGTCAGAACCGGGTATTGATGATGGATATAGAAATAGCGCACCTGTGGGAACTTTTCCGGCAGGAGCTAGTTGGGTGGGTGTTTTGGATATGGCAGGGAATGTCTGGGAGTGGGTAGAGGACTGGTGCGGGGAGTACGATGATGGTTTCCAGGATAACCCAACAGGACCGGAGGATGGGAGATGTAAGATCATCAGAGGTGGCGCCTGGGCCAGTCCGCCGGCTGGGTTAAGAACGACATATCGAATAATCAATACCAGCGAGATCAGTCCTGATATACGCCATCCAAATATTGGTTTCCGGTGTGTGATTCCTGAATTACGAGAGGAGAACCATGAATATTGAAGTCAGAAAAGTCCTGATATGGGTATTGGTCCTTAGCGTGCTTTTATTAATCCTGGGAGGATGTCAACAAAACTCTTCTATTCCATCGGCCAGGCATGGAGCAAAGATGATCTATGACTCTGTGGGAAAACAAGTCATTATGTTTGGTGGTAGAGGAGATGGCAGCATTACAGGGGATCTCTATAATGATATGTGGGCCTTGGATATGGAAACGCACCGCTGGCAGGAAATCAATATGTCTTATGGGCCATCTCCGAGGTTAAGCCCGGGATTAGTTTACGATCCAGTTCATCATCAATTAATTCTCTTCGGGGGATACAGCAATCAAGGGCGTATAAAAGACACCTGGTTGTTCGATTTGAACAGTTTTGAATGGGTAGAAGTCTCCCCGGTTCTGAGCCCACCTGCGAGAAGTGATATGGGAATGGCGTATGATGGAGTAAATCATATTGCAGTGTTATTTGGGGGAATGTGCATCGATAGTCAGAGGGAAGTATGTCATGATACCTGGACCTTTGATCCCGAAACAGATATATGGGTTGAGAAAAATCCCCCATCCTCACCCCCTGTTATATATGGGCACTCGCTGAATTATGATTCGCTGATGGACAAATTCCTGCTTTGGGGTGGACATATTTCTGAATTCAGTCAAGGCGGGATGTCATCGGCTGGTTATAACGATTCAATCTGGTCATATAGTTATATTGATAATCAATGGCAGGAGATCCCTCCAGGTAGTCATAGCCATCCAATAGCAAGATATTGGCATCAGGCAGCTTACGATGCGGAATATCCCGGTTTGCTCATTTTTGGAGGAGATTATGGATATGAGTTTTTGGCTGATACCTGGTTCTTTAATTCTGAAGCAGAAAATTGGACCAGGAAGAGATCAACGCAGGCTCCCCCGGCCAGGATTGTTGGAGCCTCGGCGTATAGCCCTGATTATGAACAGGTGATCCTTTTTGGTGGGTTGGATTTTGACTTTTCTAATCTAGATGATACCTGGATTTATTCTGATATTACTGGAGAATGGGAACATATTTCTCCCTGAATAAGGTATATTGAGGTTATATCAGGAAGAAAAAATGAGCAAACACAGTAAACCCAAGAACTCAGGATCTCTGTTATCCCAGATTCTCCGCATATTTGCGGTCGTGGTTGTGATCGTTCTGGTAACAGTTGCCATCATTGCCGGGATCGGCTGGTGGGCGGGATGGCTAAGTGAAGATAAATTCAAGTCTGCGATCCAAATTGCTGGAATGATCCATGTAGGGATAGGTTTGTTGGGAATTAAGGGAAATTGGGACACGACCCGCAGTTTTGAGTATCAATATAGCATGTCGGTCACAAAAGATGAAAGTTGGAAAAGGACTCAACAATCCCTGCAAGACTTCGCGCAAGCGTATGCGTTCTTATTGATCATGTTTGTAGCGGGTGGGCTTTGTTTGATCATTGGTATGCTGATGTAACTTTGATAATCGACTTGTTGATTTCTCCCATTTTCTAAATTGGGGTAAACTTGCGAAAGTCTAATAAAAAACATCTCGAAGAGATGTTTTTTTGTACTTTGGGAAGGAATACCCTCTAAATATTTCTAAAAACTCGTAATATTAAGGTCTTGACAATACTGTGTAACATACTGTATAATTCGAAGCATGATGATGATAAACGCAGATTATGAACAATATCAGAAGCTGACCCAGGAACTCCGCAGGGGTATTCTGGTCCTAGCCGCTCTCAGCCAACTTGAGGAGGAAAAGTACGGTTATTCATTGATAAGCAGTTTGGCTGAAAAAGGTTTGGACATTGAGCAGGGTACTCTCTATCCTTTATTAAGAAGGTTGGAGGAACAGGGTTTGCTGAACAGCGAGTGGAATACAGAAGGCTCGCGCCCCAGACGTTATTACCAGATCAACTCCGAGGGATCACAGGTCCTTGGGGATTTGACAAGGGAATGGCGCAATTTGACAGACGTAATGGAAAAATTATTAGCTGGTAGTTCCAGCTAAGGAGATAATAATGAGTTTACTAGACAGATATATTCACGAAGTAGGAAGATTTTTACCGCGAAAGAAACGGGGATCAATCCAGGCCGAATTAAGGTCCACAATGGTTGATGCCCTGGAAGATCGTTATGGTACGGAAGCAAACCAGGATCAGGTTGAAGAGATCCTCCTGGAGTTTGGAAAACCACGAGATGTGGCGGCATCCTATCACCCTCGAGGTCAGTACCTAGTAGGTCCCGGCCTGTTTCCTTTGTTCCAGATGGTAGCCTGGATCGTTGTCGCCGCTGTTCTGGGTGCTCAGCTGCTGGCTTTTGGTGTGGGCGTGTTTATTGCCGGTGAGCCATTTTCTGCACTGGAAACCCTTGCAGCATTGGTCAGCAGTGTCCCCGCTTCTCTGGGCTGGGTCCTGATCACTTTTATGATCCTGCAATACTTTGATGCCAAGCCTTATCTGGATGAGGAAACTTGGGATCCCAAATCTTTGCCTGAGATCAACCCGGAAGAAAGGCTTAAGAAGGGAGAACTGATCTTGGGATTGGTCGGTGGAATCCTGATCCTTGTCCTGGTGACCTTGTTCCCCCAGTGGGTTGGTTTTGTTACTACACCTGGTGGGGCGTTTTATCCCAATCCTATCATTCTGGAGTACCTGGTCCTCATCCAGGTATCACTGCTGGCAACTATTCTGATGAATATTTACCTGCTCTGGAAAGGGAACTGGACTTTCCTTACCAGAGTGATCAAACTAGGATTGGATGCCTTTGGTGTAGTCATCCTGGGATTCCTGATCCAGGGACACAATGCCTGGTTAGCAGTAAAGGGACAGTCCAGTTTTGATGCCTGGATCTCCTCGATTGAGAGTAATAATTGGGAGTTAGTCGGGATGCATGCGTTCAGGCTTGCATTTGTTGTTGCCTTTGTTGTCACTGTCATTGAAATATTCGTCACTATTTACCGAATGGCAAGATCAAAAATGACCAGTGATGTATCTGCTAAAGATTTTGTCCTGAAAGTCGAATAACTCGTACTGGAGAGTGTCCAGATACTACTCTGAGCCAGTGAATATCACTGGCTCAGTTATTTTTAAGGATGGAATTCATTCCCACACCAGGGGCTGAGTCCTTTTTAAGGACTCAGCCCCTAATGTCTTTTGCATCAGGTTATAATCCGGGCAGGAGGATCTTATGTGTGATACCTTGATCGCTGCCCCGAATGTGACAAAAAACCAACTGGCACTTTTTGCTAAAAACTCTGATCGCCCCCCCAATGAAGCTCAATTCCTTGACTGGGTTCCGGAAAAGACATATGCGGGTGGGGAATCTTTGAGGTGTACCTATATCGAAATACCTCAGGTTCAGCACACAAATGCTGTCTTATTATCCAGACCATTCTGGATGTGGGGAGCGGAAATGGGCATCAACCAGCATGGTGTGGTGATAGGCAACGAAGCTGTTTTTTCCAAAGTGCCAGCTAATAAAGAACCTGCCTTGCTGGGTATGGACCTGCTGCGCTTGGGTCTAGAACGGGCTCAAACAACCACTCAGGCAGTGGATGTGATTGTTGAATTGCTTGAGGAGTATGGACAGGGGGGAAACTGTGTCCAGGATGGACATCTGTATTATCACAACAGCTTCTTAATTGCGGACCCAGTAGAAAGTTGGGTTCTTGAAACAGTGGACAGACATTGGTTTGCCCGCCAGGTCAATCCGGTATATACCATATCTAACTTGCTCTCTCTTGAAAATCGATGGGATCGTTCGTCGAATGGGTTGGAAGACTTCATGTTGGATCGAGGATTAATCCGGGATAAGGATCAAATCAATCTCGCTGCTGATTTTTCTGATTTGATCTTTACAACCTTTGCGGACGGAAAAAGCCGCTGCTCCCGATCCCTGGAACTGATGTTGCGGGATACAGGGAATATTTCAGTGCAAACCATGGCCGCTATTCTGCGGGACCATGGAGAAAACCCTGATCCTAGACCGGGATTGGCCGGGGCGGATATCTGCATGCATGCCAGCCTGGGGCCCATCCGCGGCAGTCAAACAACAGGATCGATGATCGCTTCTCTGGAAGAGGGAAAACCAGCAGTCTTCGTTACGGGAACCGCTGCACCATGTACGGGAATATTCAAACCGGTCTGGGTGGATGCACCGCCAGACCTTGGTAACCTGCCAACAGGCAAATTTGACAGCGAAACAATTTTTTGGGCTCATGAGAAACTGCATCGAGAAGTGCTAAAGAATTATCCTGCCAGAGCAGCGGTTTTTCAGGGAGAAAGAGATCTTCTGGAAGCAGAATTCATTGAGGGTGCCATGGCTCTCCGGGATGGGTCTGTTGAAGAAAGGAAAGCTTATTCAGAAACATGTTTCCTGAAGGCAGCGGAAATTGAAAACGGTTGGCTGGAACAGGTCACCAAACTTCCAGTCAAACAAAGATTTCTCCACGCACTAGCCTGGGATGGATTTAATAAGAAGGCTGACTTTGTCTAAGATGCGGGATCCTCATGGTTATTAGCAACTATCCTTTGGATATCACGTAATTAATTTGAGGATAATCTTTCATACAGGAACACGATGGCATTACCAAAATATTTGAAGCAGATCAAATCTACAATAGATCATGAATATAAAAGAAGCCTCTATCGCAACCTGGTTTTTAAGGGCGGGGGAGTTAGAGGGATCGCCTATATGGGTGCACTGGAAGTATTGGATGAGTACAGGATTGTTGAAAACATTGAACGTGTAGCGGGTACCTCCGCAGGAGCTATTGGGGCGTCCCTGTTGAGTTTTCGACTCAGTATTCCTGAGACCAAGGCGCTTTTCAATTCGCTGGATTTTTCCAAAATTCCTCAAAGTGCAACCGAAACCAAACCCAGGCGATTTAAAATACCGCGTTTTGCCGAAGAAGAATCCTATCGCCGCTTCATCACTAAATATGGTTGGTATTCCAGTGAGTACTTTTACCAATGGTTAGAGGGTGTTATCGCTGATCAGTGTGATGGCGATCGCCGGGCAACATTCGCAGATTTCCAAGATCGAGGTTTCAGAGATCTATATATTATTGCAGCCAACATTTCCCGTCAACGGCCGGAAATATTTTCAACTACTCATACACCTGATGTTGCAGTAGCTGATGCCGTCCGGATGTCAATGTCAATCCCAATTTTCTTTGAATCCCTGAGATTTGATGGTAAATCATTTGGCGATGGAGATTACTATGTTGACGGAGGCCTATTTGACAATTTCCCGATGCATATCTTTGACAGTCCTGATTTTTCTGGACGTACTTGGTCATTTCGAGATGGCATTAATTGGGAGACTTTAGGTTTATTTCTCTATCCTGACCGATATTTACACCCCTCAGATCCTGAGATACCTTCTAACGTCTGGGAATACCTTATGTTAGCTTTCCGGAACCTGTATCAATCTTATGAGCTGACATATTATGAAACCAGTACAGTAGATCAGCACCGGACTATTGAGATCAGTGACTGTGGTATTTCTACAACTGATTTTGATATCAGCATTGAGGGGGAAAAATATAATCTGCTTTACAATTCAGGAAAAGAAGCTGTCCGGAATTTCTTTTCAGATTGAGATATTCTTTTTTTGTTTGATCTACTCCGGACTGAGTTTGAACCAGTTTCCATCCTGAAGATCTTTCTCAAAGGTAAGTTTATCTTCCGGATCTTGGATCAGTTCACCAAAGCTAACGGCCTGATCATAGTGTCTTTTTGCTCGTTTATGATCACCAGATAAGGCATAAGCCCGGGCCAATCCCTCCTGAGCAAATGCCAGATCGAAATCCTCCATCTCGTCGGTATATCTCTCAGTGATAACCTGACATTTCAAAGCCCAATCCAGGGCATCTTCACTCTTATTGAGGACTTGGTAAACTCTGGAAAGCATCCAGTAGGCTCGTTGAGTATTGACCGCGGTTCCAGCGTTCATCCAGTGGTATAAGGATGCAAATGCAGACAGGATCATTTCCTGGTCTTCTGTTGGAGAGCGCCTGTTCTTCTCCAGCAGCTCCCAGACCCTGTTGTTGGTGCTTTTCGCAAATTGCAGATGTTTTTCTTTCAGACTTTCTTTTTTCTCTTCACTCATTGCAGACCCCAGCTTATTTGAAAGTCAGGTCAGGCGGCGTTTGGATCGTTTTCCATCAGGCCAAAGACATTGCCCTCCGTATCCTTGATATAGGCCATCCACCCTACTCCGGGAACAGCCATCCTGGGGCGTATGACCTCACCGCCATGGCCTTTTACATTCGCCAGGGATGCGTCTAGATCTTTGACATCAATGGTGTTTTCTACACCCGTGGTGGGATCTTCTCTTCGAGCCAGACCACCATCAATTCCTGGTTGATCCTCTTCACCTGTCATGATCAACCAGTATTCAATTGGCCCGTCCCATTTTTCAATCTGCCAGTCGAATACCTTCTCATAAAACTTGATGGCGCGTTCTGGATCATCAGCTGGTATTTCGAAATGCACAATACGAGACATATTAACCTCATTTGATGAACTTATAGGAGGGGTTGATTACTTATCAGTATAATATAAGTAACTTGCTCAGATACCTTGAGGTTACTGTTTTGTAAGAAATTTGGTTCAGATAACATCTGTAAATGGGTCCAATAATTCTAATTTATGGTGATATAAAATGAGCAGGAAAAATCTTATGGTGATTGCGATTATCTTTTCAGTAGTTGTTCTTGCCGGAATTATTATTTGGATATGGTCATCCATTTCTGTAGGCGAAAGCAAGCTATCAGTTAGCGGTAATGAGGCTAATTTTCCGGTTGTATCAGGTACTAACCTGATGCGAGTTGAGTTTGAGTTTCCCCGTGATTTTGAAGGGGATTATAACCTTGTGATCATTCCTTTCCAGCAAGTACAGCAGCGTGATGTCAATACTTGGATTCCCGCAGCCCAGGAACTGGAAAGGCGGTTTGATGGTCTGGTTTATTATGAACTACCTACCATTTATAAACTTCCCAGCATCTCCCGCACATTTATCAATGAAGGTATGAGAGCGGGTATCCCTGATCAAACAGCACGTGAAAGAACTATAACCTTATATCTGGATAAGGATGTATTTAAGAAAGCCCTGGATATCACTTCTGAGGAGAATATCCATATATTGCTTGTGGATCAAAGTGGGAAAATCCACTGGCGAGAGGTTGGATTGTTCAGCGAAAATAAAGCCCAGTCTTTGATAGATGTCTTAGAAGATTTGCAATAACTTATACCTTCGCCAACAACCATTACAATCCCCGCATTTTCGGGGATTTTTTTCTTTAATTCTCCCCTTGACATTAACGTAACGTAAAGGTGTAGAATAGGGCAGAAAGGGAAAAACAAATGTATACCATTAAAGAACTGGCAGATCTGGCTGGAGTTACAACACGAACTTTGCGATATTACGACCAAATGGATATTTTGACCCCCGCAAAGCTCGGTTCCAATGGCTACAGGTACTATGATCATGAAAATTTATTGCGCCTGCAGCAGGTTTTATTTTACCGGGAGCTGGATGTGCCGCTAAAAGAAATCCAATATATACTGAACCGCCCCGATTTTCAACTGCTTTCAGCCCTGCAGGACCACCAGGAATCCATCCGGGAAAAGGTAAAAAGATATCAAGGACTTCTGGGGACGATACAAAGAACTATAAGCAGCTTAAACAGAGAGGAAAACATGGCAGAAAACGAATATTTTGAGGGTTTTGATGAAACCCAGTATGAAGAAGAAACCAGGGATCGATGGGGCCATACCTCACAGTATAAAGAATCACAGCGAAAATGGTCCAGTTACAGCAAGGATCAAAAAGAAGAAATAAAAAAGGAAGGGGGCCGGATCACAATCCGGATGGTTACTAAAAATCCCGATGCCCGACCGGATGACCCAGATGTGCAAAAAGCAGTTGAGGATTATTACGTCTATCTCAACCAGTATTTTTATACTTGCGAAGTGGAGTTTTTACGCGCCCTGGCGGATATGTGGGTTGAGGATCCCCGGTTTGCAGTAAATTATGAACGGGTTCGCGAGGGCGGAGCTGCTTTTGTCAGGGAGGCTGTCCAGATTTACTGCGACAGCCAGTAGGAATTTATCTGAAAGGATATCCCCAGCTAATTCGATATAAAATCGGATGGACGGACCTCATTTCGTGACCAGTAATCCTCGAGCAGATCCATTAATGGATTTGGGAAAGTATCCACAACACTGTTGGGATCCTGGCCAAAGCGATAGTTCATGGCGTTCACTTCTTCGGTCCATGGCTGCCAGGCCGGGTCCCACATCCAGATAGCATGGTTAAGGCCGCGGGCTTCAAATAAGGCAAGCTGATCATCCAGGAAAACCTCTCCGCCTGAAACCCAGCGCACGATCCCATATTCATTTACGGCCAGGGGAACTTGCCATTTATCCTGGAATTGATCGATAATTCCCAGGTGGTTATCTATCCATTCCTTATTAAAATCATCTTTTTTACCATCCCAATCGAGGTCAAATTGGTCTGGGTAGCTATGTTTGGAATGGCGACTTTCCTGATGTGTGTACTGGGTCTGTGGTTCATACTGGTGCGCCAAATAGACGGTACGTGGATCGCCGGTCGGTTCGAGATACGGCAGCCATCTGACTGAGCTCCATCCCATCCCTCCAATCAGGATAGGCGTGTCAGGATCCACATCGCGAATAGCTGATGAAATACGGGGGTAGAGTTGATTCCAATCAGCGCTCGTACCTCGGTAATTCTGGAAGAAGACTTCTGGTTCATAGATATCTCGTATTCCAGCCGGATGGGGTTCACACATCAAATCATATCCAACCACAACCGAATGCTCCCCGTAACGTTCTGCAGTGTAACGCCACATATCAATCCAGGCTTCCTGGGCGGTGGTATCCTCCCAGACCCATTCCCGGAGCAGTTCTTGATCAAACCAGTCTCCTGCGCCCTCGCTGTAGAAAGTAAAGTCGCTCCTGCCTGGTCCAGTCCGAAAGGTGATCACGGCAAACATATCAGCTTTGTGGATCATTTCCAGAATATTGTCCAGGTTGGTCTGAACTTCCAGGTCCACGGTATAAGGAGGGAGTTCAGAGAATAAACCGGGTCCGGATATATTTACATAGTTAGCGCCCAGAGAGGATAATCGGTCAAAATCAGCCTGAGTATAGGGAGGCCCAACGTGGGATGAGCCCAGGAATTCCGTACCATCAAGATCGGGCACTACAACTCTCTGCCAGATATTTGCACCCCGAAGCTGAGTTTCACCCTGCCAGAGAGTGATCTTATCCAATTGGACAGGATTTAG
>Ga0180436_10000431_pt1 | contig 43568 bp, 33 predicted proteins | sample SS_ome_2_FD_132434 | JGI IMG/M metagenome (GOLD analysis project Ga0180436, IMG submission 132434) | Hypersaline lake sediment archaeal communities from the Salton Sea, California, USA - SS_3_S_2 metaG | ecosystem: Environmental > Aquatic > Non-marine Saline and Alkaline > Hypersaline >...
CGGCTCGGCCAACGCGCGCTTCCGATCCTGGGCGGTCGCCGTGCGTATGGCGACCGACAACCCCGCGCTCGGCGTGGGGATGTACAACTTCCGCGACCGCTACCTGGACTACCAGCCCGCGCCCACGCCGTCCGAGCTGGCGGGCAAGGACATCTTCGTCGCGCACAACTCCTACCTACAGATCTGGGCGGAGACGGGGACCCTCGCGCTGCTCCTCTACCTCAGTCTGATCGTCATGAGCTTCATCACGGTCTGGCGCGTGCGAGCCAAGGCCAAGAAGCACTACAGAGCGAGCTGGATCATCGACTACGCGACGATGTTCGAGGCCTCGATGGCGGCCTTCGTGGTCGGGTCGACCTTCCTCAACCGCGCGCACTTCGACCTCTTCTACCACTGGGTCGCGCTGATCCTGATCTTCGGGCGCATGGCCCAGGCCGACCTCGCGGACCGCAAGAAGTACCCGCTGAAGCGCACCGGTGGCGCGCGGATGCCGGTCGTGCAAGCGCGTGAACGCCACTTCGGCGGCGGGCTCCCGGCCCCGGTCGGCGCGACCTTCGCGTCGGGGAGAGCGCGCTGAGCGCGGCGTGATGTGCGGCTTCCTCGGAGTGGCCTTCGCGGTCGGGACGACGCTCCCCGACCGCGCGGCGTTCGATCGCGCGCGCGACACGCTGACCCACCGCGGGCCCGACGACGGGCGCACGGAGGTCGGCACCGGCGGCGCGATCGGCTTCCGTCGGCTCTCGATCATCGACCTCGAGGGCGGCGCGCAGCCGTTCGTGCACGCGAGCGGTGCACTGTTGTCGTGCACGAACGGCGAGATCTACAACCACGAAGCGCTGCGCACCGAGCTGGCCGCGAGCGGCGCCGAGTTCCGCTCACGTTCGGACAGCGAAGTGGTCCCGCACCTGTTCGAGCGCGACGGCGACGGCTTCTCCGAGCGCCTCGTCGGCATGTTCGCGTCGTGCGTGATCGACGCGCGCTCGGGGCGCACGCGGGTGGTCCTGGTGCGCGACCGCCTGGGCATCAAACCGCTCTTCTGGGCGCTCGAGGACGGACGCCTGTGGTTCGCGTCGGAGCCCAAGGCACTGCTCGAGGCCGGGGTGGGGGAGCGACGCCTGCGCGGACGCGCGCTCGTCGACTTCCTGTGCCACGGCTACGTCGACGGACCCGAGTCCGCCTGGGCGGGGATCGGGCGCCTCGAGCCGGGCACGCGGCTGGTCTGGGAGGAGGGCTGGGAGCGACCGCGCATCGAGCGCTGGTGGGAGCCGCCCCTCGCGCCGCTCGACCACGAACCGGGCCAACTCGACGAGCGCATCCTCGAGCTGTTCGATCGCGTCGTGCGCGATCGCCTGGTCGCCGACGTGCCGCTGGGCGCGTTCCTGTCGGGCGGCGTCGACTCGACCGCCGTGGTCGACGCGATGGTGCGCGCGCGCGGCGCGGGCGTCGAGGCCTGCTCCGTGGGGTTCGCCGAGAAGAGCCACGACGAACTGGACCTGGCGCGCGAGACCGCCCGGAGGCTCGACCTCGTGCACCACACGAACGTCCTCGCGCCCGAGCCCGCCGCGCAGCTCGACGAGCTCGCGTGGTACTTCGACGAACCGCACGCCGACCCGTCCGACGTCCCGACGCTGCTCGTCTCGCGTGCGGCGCGCGAGCACGTGACCGTCGCGTTGTCGGGCGACGGCGGCGACGAGATCTTCGGCGGCTACCGACGCTACGTGCACGACGTGGCCGAGAACCGCCTGCGCGGCGCGATCGGCGCGCCGGGACGCGCCCTGGCCCGCGCGCTGGGCGCGGTCTATCCCAAGCTCGACCGCGCACCGCGCGTGTTCCGCGCCAAGACCTTCCTGTCGAACCTCGGCGACGACCCGGCGCGCGCCTACCACCGCAGCGTGAGTCAGCTCTCGCTCGCCGCGGTGCACGCGGTCCTCGCGCCCGACCTGCGCGCGGCGCTCGCGGCGCACGACCCGTTCGAGCGCTTCGCCTCGCACTACGAGCGCCCGAGAACGGACGACGCGCTGTTCCGTGCGCAGTTCGTCGACTTCGCCACGCAGCTGCCCGAGCAGATCCTGACCAAGGTCGATCGCGCGTCGATGGGCGTCGGCCTCGAGGTGCGCGTGCCCCTGCTCGACCACCGCTTCGTCGAGGCGAACCTGGTGCTGCCCACGGGGGCCAAGATCCGCGGCGGCCGCGGCAAGCACGCGCTGCGCCGGGCGCTGCGCTCGCGCCTGCCCGCCTCGATCCTCGACGGCGCGAAGCGCGGCTTCGACACGCCGCTGCGTCCGTGGCTCGCCGGACCGCTCGCCGGCGCGGCCCGCCGTGCGGCGCAGGAGCTCCCGCAGGAGTGGTTCGACCGCCGCGCGCTCCTCGCCGCGCTCGACGAGCACGTCGGCGGCGGCCGGGACCATTCGCGCCTGTTGTGGAGCCTGATCGTCCTCGAGCACTGGCGCCGCCGCCACGGCGCGCGCGACACTCTCGCCCCGTGACCGGGCCCCTCCGCATCGCCGTTCTGACGAGCCTGTTCCCCAGCCCGCCGCGTCCTCGCGAAGGCGTCTTCGCGCAGCGTCGCTGGGAGCACATGGCCGCGCGCGGCCACGGCGTGCGCGTCGTGCAGCCCACGCCGTTCGCGCCGCCGCTCCTCGTGCGCGGCCCGCGCGCCGACGCCCGCGCGATGCCGCGCGAGGAGCTGCGCGGCGGCCTCTCCGTCCAGCGCCCGCGCTACCTGCACCTGCCGGGACGCGCGCTGGGCAACGCCCGGCGGTTCGCGCGCGTGGGCGTACGCGCCATCGAACGAGGCGGGGCCGTCGACGCCGTCGTGTGCGACTACGCCTGGCCCGCGGCCGTCGCGGCCGACGCGCTCGCGGCGCAGCGCGTGCCCTGCGTGATCAACGGGCGGGGCAGCGACGTGCTCGAGGTCGCGGGCGAGGCCGGACTCGCCGCGCCGCTCGCCGCCGGCCTGCGCACCGCCGGGCACTGGACCGCCGTGTCGCAGGACCTGGTGGACGCGATGGACCGGCTCGCGAACACGCCCGGCCGCGGCGTGCTCGTGCCGAACGGCGTCGACACGGCCGCGTTCTCACCGGGCTCGCGCAGCGACGCGCGCAGGGCGCTCGGCGTCGAGGGCGACGCGCCGCTCGTGCTCGTCGTCGGACACCTGATCGCGCGCAAGGACCCGCTGCTCGCGCTCGAGGCCTTCCGACGCGGCGCGCCCGACGACGCCAGGATCGTCTTCGTCGGACGCGGACCGCTCGAGGACGAACTCGTCACGGCGATCGCGCGGCACGGACTCGCGACGCGCGCGCGGCTCGTCGGCGAGGCGGAGCCGGCCACGCTGGCCGACTGGTACCGCGCCGCCGACGCGCTGCTGCTCACCAGCTCGCGCGAGGGGCGCCCGAACGTGGTGCTCGAAGCGCTCAGCTGCGGCCTGCCCGTGCTGGCGACGCCGGCCGGCGGCACCGGCGAGCTGCTCGAGACGCTGCCCGCCTGCCTCGCGCCGTCGCGCGGCGCCGACGACCTCGCGCTCGCGCTGCGGCGCCTGCTCGCGTCGCCGCCGCCCACCGCCGCGCTCCGGCGCGCGATCGAAGGGCTCACGTGGGACGCTGCGTGCGACCGATTGGAAGCCTGTCTGGAGGCGGCCGTCCAGGGCGCGCGACGACCGTGAACGGACCCCGCATCATCTACCACCATCGCACCGCGGCCGAGGACGGCCAGGCCGTGCACATCCGCGCGATGCTGCGCGCGCTCGAGGAGGTCGGCGCGACGGTCGAGGAGGTCGGACTCGTGCGGCGGGGGACGCGCGCGCCCGAACCACCGCGCGCCGAAGCCGCGGAGGACGCCGCTGCGAAGGACGCAGCGCGCTCGTGGTCGTTCGTCGACGCGGTGCCGCGCTTCGCGCGCGAGCTCATGGAGTACGGCTACTCCGGCCTGGCGCGGCGCAAGCTGCTGGCCGCGGCGCGCGACTTCCGACCGCAGCTGATCTACGAACGCTACGCCTTCGGCAACGCGGGCGGCATCGCCGCCGCGAAGCGCCTCGGGATCCCGATCATCGTCGAGGTCAACTCGCCGCTCGTCGACGAGTTGAAGCGCACGCGCGGCCTCTCGTTCGAGGGGCTCGCGCGCAAGACCGAACGCTTCGTGCTGGAGAACGCCGATCGCGTCTGCGCCGTGACGCAGGTGCTCGCCGACCTCCTCGTCGAGCTCGGCGCGCCGCGCGAGCGCATCTTCGTCACGCCCAACGGCGTGCACCCCGAGCAGTACGCCGCCGTCGACGACGAGGCCGCGCGCCGCGCCGCGCGCGAGGACCTCGGTCTCGGCGCGCTCGGCCCCGAAGCGTTCGTGCTCGGCTTCACCGGTTACTACCGCGACTGGCACCGCCTCGACCTCGTCGTCGAGGCCCTGACCGACCCTGGGCTGGAGGACGGGCACCTGGTCCTCATCGGCGAGGGTCCCGCGCGCGCGAGCCTCGAGGAAGCCGCGCGGCGCTGCGGCGTCACCGAGCGCGTCCACTTCACCGGACCGCGTTCGCACGACGCGATCCCGCGCCTGTTGTGCGCCTTCGACCTGGGGCTCGTCCCCGCGATCAACCCCTACGCGTCACCGCTCAAACTGCACGAGTACATGGCGGCGGGCCTGCCGAGCGTCGCTCCCGACCAACCGAACCTGCGCGAGGTGCTCGAGCACGAGCGCGAGTCGCTCCTCGTCGCGCCCGGCGACGCGGACGCGCTGCGCCAGGCCCTCGTCCGCCTCGCGGGCGACGCCGCGCTGCGCGCGCGGCTGGGCGAGGAGGCGCGCCGCCAGATCGACGCCCAGGGGCTGACCTGGCGCGCGAACGCCCTGCGGGTGCTCGACGAGGCGCGCGCGCTGGGCGCCGTGTCAGGATGACGAGCGAGCCCTCGACGACGAACGCCATGACCCCTGCCGACACCGCCACGCTCAGTGCGATCTCCTTCGACGTGGAGGAGTTCTTCCAGGTCGCGAACCTCCGCGGGCACTACGCGCGCGAGGACTGGGAGGGCGTGGACTCGCGCATCGACCGCGGGATGGACGCCATCCTCGGCTGCCTCGCGAAGCGCGGCGCGCGCGCGACCTTCTTCTTCCTCGGCTGGGTCGCCGAGCGGCGACCGGATCTCGTGCGCGCGTGCCTCGACGGCGGACACGAGGTGCAGAGCCACGGCTACGAGCACACCTTCCTGTTCGACCTCGACGCGGCCGCGCTGCACGCCGACCTCGCGCGCACCGAGGAAGCGATCGTCGCGGCCGGCGCCCCGCGTCCCACCGGCTTCCGCGCGTCGACCTTCACGCTGACGCGCGAGACCTTCTGGGCCGTCGACGTGCTCGTCGAGCGCGGCTACCGCTACGACTCGTCCATCCACCCGATCGCGCACCCGACCTACGGCATCGAGGACTTCGAGCCGGGCATCAGCCGCATCGAGACGGAGCACGGCTCCATCGTCGAGTTCCCCGTCAGCACGCTGCGCGCCGCCGGGCGCAACCTCCCGGTCGGCGGCGGCGGCTACTTCCGACTGCTCCCGGGCTGGGCGACGCGCATGGCCGTGCGTCGCATCACGAAGGGCGGCGACCCCGCCAACCTCTACCTGCACCCGTGGGAGTTCGATCCCGAACAGCCGCGCGTGCCCGCGCCGGCGCTCAAGCGGCTGCGCCACTACCTCAACCTCGACCGGACGCTCGATCGGCTCGACGCGCTCCTCGCGCGCCAGCGTTTCGCGGGGCTGGGCGAGGTCCTGACCGAACGCGGCTGGCTGTGAGCCCTCGCGGCGCGGCGCGCCCTCAGGGTTGGACGGTGAGCGCGAGGCCGTTCGTGGTCACGAAGGTCTGGCCGCAGCCGAGCGGCGCGGCGCCGAGCGCCTGGAAATGGCCGACGGCGCCGACGATGCTCGGCGCGTTCGGCAGCGGGAACGGACTCACGAACGAGCCCTTCGCGTCGGCCACGACCTGCTGGAACGAGATCAATCCGGCCAGGTCGAGGTAGGTGGAGAGGTCGCCGCCGGGCAGCGGGATCGGCGCGGGCAGCGCGGCGGCGCTGAACGCGACGACCACCGGCGCCCCGGCCTGCACGCCGCTGCCGATGAAGGCGAAGCCGCTGGCGCCCGGACGCGGCACGGCGCTCGCGGAGAGGAGCGCGCGCCCGCCGCAGGCCGTGGTCCCCGTCCCGACGAGTTCGATGCCGGTCGGTCGGAAGCTCACGACGACGGCGGCGTTCTGACTCACCGCGCCCGCGATCGCGTCGGCGAGGCCGTCGCCGTCCACGTCGTGTCCACCGCCGAGTTCGTTGCCGATGCGCCAGTTGGCCGACGGACCGCCGACGCCGCGGATGAGCGACTTCGTGCGACCGGAGAAGGCGTAGACGCGACCGCTGTTGTTCCCCCCGGCGTCGGCCTGGGGTGCGGACGCGACGATGTCGAGGTAACCGTCGCCGTCCACGTCGCCGCCGCCGCGCACGCGCTCGCCGAGGCGCTTGCCCGCGCCACCGAGCGTGAACTTCTCGAGCTGCTGACCCGTCGCGCCGGAGAAGACGTAGACCGCGCCGGAGTTGCTCGACTGCTGGTCGTCGCCGGGCGCCCCGACGATCACGTCGGCGTGGCCGTCGTCGTCCCAGTCGACGCCGCCGTCGACGCCGGCGCCGAAGAGGTCCTGGGTGCTGGGGCTGGCGATGCGGTGCAGCTCGGTGCCGTCGGCGCCCGAGTACACGTAGACGGCGCGCTCGGACGGGCTCGAGACGAGCACGTCGTCGAAGCCGTCCGCGTTGGCGTCGCCGAGGTACCCGAGGATGCTGCCGAAGTTCGAGACGCCGGCGGGCGCCCGGAAGACGAACAGCTCGGCGCCGGTCTGTCCGGAGAAGACGCGCACCGAGCCGTTGCCCGTGCCGGCCGTCGTGTCGAGCAGGGAGCCGACGGCGACCTCGTCGAAGCCGTCGCCGTCCACGTCGCCCACCGGGGCGGTGTACCACCCGAAGAGGTCGTTCGCGCTCTGGCCCACGAGCTCGCGGATGGTCTGGCCGTTCGCGCCGGACACCAGGCGCGCGCTGCCCGCGTTGCTGCCGACGCCGGGCACGTCGTCCTCGTCCGCGGCCGCGCAGATGTCGCCGATGCCGTCGCCGTTCACGTCGCCGGCCGCGCTCGAGCCGTAGCCCATGTGGTCGCCGACGCCCGAGCCGTTGATGAGCGTCAACACGCCCGCGTCCGTGCCGCGCAGCACGTGGACCGAACCCGAACCGCTCAAGCCGTTGTTCACGTCGAGCCACGCGCCGACCATCAGCTCCGAGCGACCGTCGCCCGTCAGGTCGCCGAGCAGGTCCACGGACTGGCCGAAGTTCTCGCCGGCGTTGCCGTCGATCTGATGGATGATCGACTGGGCCAGGGCGGAGCGATCGAGAGCGACGAGGGCGGCGCCGGTCGCGAGGACCGGGAGCGCCACGGAGCGGAGTCCGAGCATGGGGGCTGACGGGGTGGGGGGAGCGCGGGACGCGAACGGGCGATCCTACCCGCGCCCGTGCGCCCGGCTACGCCGCCGCCGAGGCCGGCCGACGCAACCTCAGCGTTCGAGCCCGGCCAGGTCGCCGAGCAGCGCCAGCACCTCGCGCCGCACGAGGTCCGCGCGCGCCGCGAGGCCGCCCCGCAGGATCGTGCGCGCGGCGCTCTCGTCCTCGCGCTCGCCGAGCAGGAGGCGTTGGCGCGCGACGATGCCGGACACGACCGCGGCGTCGTCGTCCGAGGCGGAGCGCGTCCACAGCTCGTCGCCGAGGCGACGGATCGACTCGGCGTCGCCCTCGAACGCCGCCAGGCGCAGGCGCGCCTCGAGCGCCTCGACCGAGTCGGGCGGGACCCGTTCGAGGACGCGGGCGAGGCGCACCGGGCCGGGGGCGTCCGCGGTGGTGAGCACGCGCGACACGAAGCGCGCGCGCCAGCGCTGCACCGCCGCGTCGACGACGGTCCCGGACAGGCGCGCGCCGAGGCGCTCGGCCTCGGCGACGGCGTCGGAGGCCACGAGCAGGTCCAGGTGGTAGAGCCACAGGTCGAGGCGCGTCGGGCCGCTGGCCAGCTGGCGCTCGAACACCTCGACGCCGCGTTCGGGGTCGAGCGCGCGCCAGGTCTCGGACCACACCGCCGCCGCCGCGGGACCGACGGGGCGTCCGGTCGACGCGAGGCGCTCGGCGAGTTGGGCCTCGAAGTCGTTCGCGAGCGCATCGAGCGCCGTGGCGTGCTCGAGCAGGCGGGCGCCGAAGGCGGCGCCGCTCCACGCACCGACCGCGGCGAGCGCCCGGTGCGCCTCGAGGGTCTCGTCGTCGGCGAAGCGCTCGGTCAAGGCGGCGACCCGCTCGGTCTGCGTGCGCGGTTCGATGCGCTGCTCGCGCGCGGCCTCCACGACGACGCCGAGGTACTCGGCGAGGATGCGCGAGGCGTCGGCCGTCGCCGTCGCGTCGATCGCGGCCGCGTACGCGTCCAGCGCTTCGTCCGTGTAGCCGGCGGCCTCGAGGACGCGCGCCGCGATCAGGCTCGCGAGCGGGTGGCGCCGCTCCTCGGCCGCGATGGCGCGCGCGAACTCGAGCGCGAGCTGTTCGTCACCCGACGCGTGGGCGACGAGCGCCGAGCCGGCGCCGAAGAGCAGCGGGGGCCGGTCGCGTCCGGCGAACGACGAGACCGGTCGCGCGGCGAAGGCCTGGGCCACCGCGACGGCGCGCGCGGAGGTCGGCTCGAGCGCAGCCAAGCGCGCGAGCTCGGCCCACGCGTCGGTCAGGAAGGGGAACGCGCCCACGAGCTCGCACGCCGCGACGACCGCGGCGTCGGCGTCGCCGGTGTCGCGCGTCGCCAACCAGGCGAAGTAGCCCTGCCACAGGCCCTCGCGCGCGTCCATCCGTCCCAGGCTCTGGGCGAGCCAGGGCACGAGGCGCGCGTCGGACACGGCGACGACGGCGGCGGCGAAGCGGCCCTGGGCCGAGCGGTCCTCGATCGGTCCGCCGAACGCGCGCTCGAACTCGCGCGCCACGCGATCGTCGAGGGCGAGCTCGGGCGGCGCCTCGAGCGCGGGGTCGGCGATCCGCCACAGCACGGACCACAGCGGACGCAGGGGCGCGTCCGGGAGCTCGCGCGGCAGCGTCGCGCGCGAGAGGATCGGGTCGGCGCGCAGGATCGCGAGGGCGCATCGCACCGAGCGCGAGCTGGACCGCGGATCGACGCGGTCGGCCAGCGCCCCGACGAGCTCGGCGTCGCCGCGCGACACCGCGAACAGGACCTCGAGCAGCTGCGACGCGCCGTCCTGGGAGAACGCGCGACCGCGCGCGATGAACTCCTCGGCGCGGTCGAGCTCGCCCTCGAGCAGAGCGCCGAGCGCGCGCAGGTCGAAGAGCTGGGCGTTCTCCGCGATCGACTCGGAGGACGCGCCGTCGAGCGTCTCGAGGACCCACGCGCCGTGCCCGCCGTCGAGCAGGCGGCGCGCGACGGCGAGGCGCTCGCTCGCAGTGACCCAGTCCGCGTCGTCGAGGCGCTCGAGCAGGAGCGCGAAGGCGCGCTCGTCGGGCGCCGCGGCCACCGCTTCGGCGTGCAGCTCGAGCGCGTCGCGCCAGGCGCGCGAACGCGCGGGCAGTCGGACCAACGCCTCCAGCGCGAGCCGCGGGCGACCGAGCCCGAGGAGCGCGCGCGCGCGCACCGGTTCGAGGAGCTGCATGTCCGCGTCGGGCTGCGTGCGCTCGAAGAACTCCAGCTCCTCGACCACGCCCTCGAACCGCCCCTGCTCGAGCAGGCCGGCGGCGAAGAAGAGCGCCGAGAGCTCGGGCGAGCCTTCGCGCAGGATGTCGTAGATGCGTTCCGGCTCGGTCGTCCCGTTCTCCCAGGAGCGCCGCAGGAAGCTGCCGGCCGCGCCGCCGCCGACGCCCCAGGCGAGCAGCCGGACCGCGTGGTTGCGCGCCTCCTCGAAGCGCTCGGTCGCGATGCAGGCCTCGAACTGCAGCTCGACGAGCAGGGGGAAGTCGCGCAGCTTCTCCGCGAGCAGGAGCGCGTTGAAGCGCGCGGCCGAGGCCCAGCCCTCGTCGACGAGCTCGCGCACCACGAGGACGCCGTCCGTGTCGCCGATGAACAGATCGTCGAGCGTCACGCGCCCGTTGCGCACGTCGGAGGCGAGCGTGGCGAGATCGCGACCGCGGCGTTCGAAGCTCGCGCGAGCCAGCTCGTACCAGGCGTCGCGCCAGTCGTCGGCGAACGACGGCGACGCGCGCAGTCCATCGGTCAACGCGCGCAGGCCTTCGTCGGGATCGTCGGACGTGAGTTCGTGCAACTCGGCGAGCCGCGACCACGCGTCACCCGCCTCGGTCGGGAAGGTGTTGCACAGTCGCTCGAGCAGGGTGCGCTCCTCGACGAGGCGGCCGTCGGCGTTCGCGATGCGCGCGAGCTCCGCGAAAGCCAGGCGCACGCCGCCCTCCACGCGCGGGTCGGCGTCGGGGGCGCGCAGCGCGGACAGGTGCTCCTCGGCGGCACGATCGTCACCGCCGCGAGCCGCGGACAACCCGGCGAACAAGCGTCCGGAGTCGCGGAAGTAGCGCGCGCCCGCACCGGACGGAGCGGCCTCGATCAGGCGCGCGCCCACCTCGCCGAGCGCCACCCAGCGCTCGCCGGCGAACAGCGCCTGACCAACCGACAGCAGCGTCGGCAGGCCGACCCCGCCGTCCGCCGATTCGCCGTACCAGTCCTCGGCCAGATCGGCCGCCTCCGCGCCGCGCCCCGTCTCGAGGATCGCCTCGAGGCAGGAGCGGATGAAGTCCTGGTTGCGACGGTTGCCCTGCCGACTGCCGAGCGCGTAGCGCGCGAGGAACGCGGCTTCGTCGTCGTGTCCGGCCGCGAGGAACGACTCGAGCAGCGCGTCGGCGGCCAGCGCGTTGAGCTTGCCCTGCGAACCGGTCGCGAAGTGGCGGCGCTCCTCCTGGCGGAGCTCGGCGATCTCGGCCAGGCGCACCCCGAAGTCGCTGGCGAACAGGACTCCCGCGCGCTCGAAGACGCCGAGCAGGTCGTGGAAGGCCTCGACCTGCTGCGCCGTGCCGGGCGGCAGGTTCGTCGTGCGCCGCGCCGCTTCGACCGCCTCGCGGGCCGCGCCGGCAGGGAGCACGTCGGTGAGGTAGCCCTCGATCTCCTCGAAGGACTCGACCGCGCCGGTGCCGTAGGCGCGCGCGAGCTGCAGGCGACCGGGCGCGTAGCGGGGGCGCTCCTCGACGAGCGCGAGCCCGGCCGCGATGCCGTCGCGCCAGTTGCCCGACAGCACGTCGAGCGTCACGAGTCGCAACGCCACGAAGTCGGGATCCTCGGGATCCATCGCGAGCAGGGCTTCGTAGTCGGCCCGCGCCGCCGGGTACGCGCGACGCTGGGTGAGCAGGTCGGCGCGCTCGAGCAGGATCGCCTCGACGAGCGCGTCGTCGCCCTCGTCGCGCGCGAGCTCGAGCGCCGTGTCGAGCGTGCCGAGCACGAGGCCGGTGTCGCCGGCCTCGACGGACGCGCGCGCGGACGCGAGCAGCTCCTCCGCGCCGCGCCCGATGTTGCCGCTCACGTGCCGGAACACGAGAACGACGAGCGCGACGACGGCGACCAGCAGGATCCAGGGGAGGCGGTTCATCGGGCGTCGTCGGAGCGGGGCTCGCCGCTCGTCTCGCGCAGCAGACCGTAGCGTCGCATCTTGTTGAACAGGGTGCCCCGATTGACCTCGAGCAACGCACTCGTGCGCTTGCGGGACCCGTCCGTGGCGGCCAGGGCGCGCTCCACGAACCGGCGCTCGCAGATCGCCAGCATCTCCTTCAGAGGACCGAGCGGGATCGCGTCGAGCGTGGTCCCGCCCGGTCCCGGGACGGCGGACGGCTCGAGCGGGCCTCGGTCGAGCGGCGCGGGCCCACGCGGACCGTCCCCGTCCGGTCCCGTGGCGCAGCGGGGTTCGCGGCCGGACTCGCCACCGGACGCGTCCGGCGCGGCGGCCTCGGGCCGAGCAGGGACGCGCACCGGTTCGTCGACGGGAGCGCCTGCGAGGGCGGTCGTCGCGGGCTGCGGCGCGCCTTCGCCGCGCGCTCCCGCCGCCGCGCGCACGTCGTCCGGCAGGTGCTCGGCGGTGATGGGGCCGCTCGCCCGCACGAGTACCGCGCGCTCGACCGCGTGCCGCAGCTCGCGCACGTTGCCCGGCCAGTCGTGCCGCAGGAGCGCGTCGACCGCGGAGGCGTCCAGCGGCGCCGCGTCCCGGCCGTGGTCGCGGGCCGCGCTCTCGACGAAGCGCTCGGCGAGGGCGACCACGTCGGCCGGCCGCTCGCGCAGGGGCGGGAGCTCGACCGCCACGACCTTGAGGCGCCAGTAGAGGTCGTCGCGGAAGCGCTCCGCGGCCACCTCGTCCATCAGGTTGCGGTTGGCGGCCGCGACGACGCGCACGTCGACCTTCTTGGTCGCGCGCCCGCCGAGCGGCTCGAACTCGCCCGACTCGATCGCGCGCAGGAGCTTCACCTGCAGGTCGAGCGAGGCGGAGTTGATCTCGTCGAGGAACAGCGTGCCGCCGTCCGCGGCCTCGAAGCGTCCGACGCGATCGGCGACCGCGCCGGTGAAGGCGCCCTTCACGTGGCCGAACAGCTCGCTCTCGAGCAAGGCGTCGGGGAGCGCGCCGCAGTTGACGACGACGAACGGCGCGTCGCGGCGTGGGGAGGCGTCGTGCAGCGCGCGCGCGACCATCGTCTTGCCGGTCCCGCTCTCGCCCTCGATCAGGAGCGTGACGCGCGTGTCCGCGACGGTGCGCACCAGGTCGAGCGCGCGCTGCATGCGGCGCGAACGCGTGACCACGTCGCCCAGGCCGCGTCCGTCGGCGGTCTCGCGGCGCAGCTTGCGGTTCTCGTTCTCCACGCGCCGCTGCTCGAGCGCGCGTTGGACGCCGAGCAGGCACTGTTCGCTCGACGCGGGGCGAGGCAGCACGTCGAACGCGCCGGCGCGCATCGCGCCCGAGCCGTCGCCCTCCTCGCCGAAGGTGTCGAGCAGCATGACCTCGGGCCGGCCGGGACTCCGGCGCGCGAGCTCGAGCACGCGGCGTCCGAGCAGCTGCACCTCGGTCAGCAGAACGTCGAACGACTCGTCGGCGAGGCGCCGCTCGAGCTCGTCGGCGGCCTGCGCCATCTGCACGCGGCAGCCGGCCTCCTCGAGGAGCTCGGCCAGGTCGCCCCAGGCCCGGGGATCGGGATCGGCGAGGAGGACGGTGGGGTGGGTCACGGGGCGGCCGGGAGGGTGGCGGGCGGGAGGGTGGCGGTCGGGAGTCGGTGGGGCCGCGTCGCGGCGCGCGCGATCGGTCGGGTGGTCCGGCGAGCGCGTGTCGCGATTCTTCGACACGAACGGGCCCCGGACTCGAGTCCGGGGCGGCACAGGTCCGATCCGCTACCCTGGCCGCCCCGCGGCCGAGCGTCCGTCGTGCGCACGCCGCCGACCCGGGCCGGACCCCGCGCGCCCCGTGGCCACCCTCCCCAGCAGCCAACCCGAACCGGCCGCCAGCCAATCCGAATTGGCCGCCGGCCAGCCCGAACCGATCCGCATCAGCGCGGTCGTGCCGGTCTACAACGAGGCCGAGAGCCTGCGCCCGCTCACCGAGGAGCTGACGCGCGCGCTCGGATCGATGGGCGTGCCCTACGAGATCCTCTACGTGGACGACTGCTCCACGGACGAATCCCTGCGCATCATGCTCGAGCTGCGCAAGGCGGACCGCCGGATCCGGATCGTGCGCTTCCGCCGCAACTACGGGCAGACCGCGGGCATGGCGGCCGGGTTCGACCACGCGCGCGGCGAGCTCGTGGTGACGCTCGACGGCGACCTGCAGAACGACCCCGCCGACATCCCGGCGATGGTGGGCAAGCTCGAGGACGGCGACTGGGACATCGTCGCGGGCTGGCGTCGCAAGCGCGAGGACGGCTTCCTCCTGCGCCGCCTGCCCTCGATCGCCGCGAATCGCCTGATCGCGGCCTACACCGGCGTCGACATCCACGACACGGGTTGCACGCTCAAGGTCTTCCGGGCCCAGGTCGTGCGCGGCGTGTCGCTCTACTCCGACCACCACCGCTTCCTGCCGGTGATGTACGCCGGCGCCGGCGCCCGCGTCACCGAGATGGAGACGAACCACCGCCCGCGGCGCTACGGCAAGAGTAAGTACGGCCTGTCGCGGGCGACGCGCGTCCTGCTCGACCTCCTGTCGATCAAGCTCATCGCGCAGTTCTCGCAGCGTCCGCTGCACTACTTCGGCGTGCTGGCGCTGACCTTCGGCACCTTCGCGTCGTTCTTCGTCCTCGTCGGCCTCATCGGCGTCGAGAACGCGGTGGCCGGCGACGCGAGCGCGCTGGCGTCGATCAATCGCTGGGAACTCCCGCTCGTCTCGACCGTGATCCTGTTGATGATGCTGGTCGTCTACTTCACCCTGCTCGGCCTGCTGGGCGAGTTGGCGGTCAAGGCGAGCGGCATCCACCGCCGAGGAACCCTGGACCGGCTGCTCAACGAGCTCCACTGAAGGCGCGATGACCTCCTCGACCGAACTCGCCGGCGCGTCCGAGCCCGAGGCCGCCGCCGAGCGCGACGACCGCCACGGCGACACCACCGACCTCGTCGCCGACGAGGCGCTCCTGGAGTCCGAGGCCGGGCTCCTCGACGTGACCGTGATCGTCCCGGTGCAGAGCCCCGAGGCCGAGGTCGAGGACGTGACCAAGGCGCTCGGCGAGGAGCTCGAACGCCAGGGGCGCAGCTGGGAGATCATCTTCGTCTTCGACGGGGTCGAGGGCCGCGCCTGGGAGCGCGTCCAGCACCTGCGCGAGAGCCTCGGCTCCCAGATCAAGACGATCCACTTCAAGAGCCCGTTCGGCGAGTCGGTCTGTCTGACGGCGGGCTTCGAGCGCGCGCTCGGACGCTACGTGGTGACCAGCCCGCAGTACGTGCAGATCGACCCGCTCGAGCTCGGCCCGATGCTCGAGAAGCTCGACACGCCGTCGGGCGCCGGCGGCTCGGACTTCGTCATCCCCTGGCGCAGCCCGCGCGTGGACCCGGTGCTCAACCGCGTCCAGTCGGTCTTCTTCAACTGGGTCATCCGACAGATCATCCGCGGGCAGTTCCACGACCTGAACTGCTACTTCCGCGCGATGAAGCGCGAGGTCCTCGAGGACATCTCGATCTACGGCGACATGTACCGCTTCCTGCCGGTGATGGCCTTCCGTCAGGGCTTCACCGTGTCGGAGCAGAAGGTGCGCCACCTGAAGGAGTGGGGGAAGGCCGGCTTCTTCGGCCTCGGCGTCTACCTGCGGCGCTTCCTCGACATCATGGGCGTGATGTTCCTGACGAAGTTCACGCTGAAGCCGCTGCGCTTCTTCGGGACGCTCGGGGGCATCTTCTCGGCGATCGGCAGCGCGATCTGCGCCTACATGGCCGTCGAGAAGTACATCTACACCGAGCCGGTCGGCGACCGACCGCTCCTGCTGCTCGGCGTGCTCATGATCGTGCTCGGCGTCCAGATCATCGGTTTCGGCCTGGTAGGTGAGATCATCATCTACAGCCAGGCGCGCAACCTGAAGGAGTACCGGATCGAGCGCATCTACGAATGAGCGGTGACGTCGAGATCCGCCCGCTCGGGACCGAGGACGACGAGGCGCGCGACGCGCTCGTGCGCTCCGAGGCGGCGGGGACGCTGTTCCACGAGTCGGTCTGGCGCGACGTGGTGCGCGACGTGCTCGGTGCGGTGCCGCGCGAGCTCGGCGCGTGGCGCGGCGACGAGCTCGTCGGCGTGCTGCCCGTCATGCGCACGCGCAGTTTGCCGACCGGGTCCAACTGGGTGTCGATCCCCTACGGCGTCTACGGCGGCCCCGTCGGCGGCGGCGACGCCACCGCGCGCGCGCTCCTGGCCGAGGCCGAGCGCGCGGCGCGCGCGGACGGCGCGAAGCGGATCGAGCTGCGCACGATCGAGCCGGCCGCGGGCACCGAGGAGTGGGCCGAGTCGACGCTCTACTCGACCTTCGTGCGCGACCTGCCGGCGACCCCGGAAGAGGTCCTGGCGCAGATGCCCAAGAAGGCGCGCGCCGAGGCGCGCAAGGCGCGCACCAAGCACGGGCTCGACCTGGTCGAGGGGCGCTGGTACGTGGAGGACCTGTACCGCCTCTTCCTGCAGAACAAGCGCTCGCTCGGCTCGCCGGCCCTGCCGCCGCGACTGTTCCGCGCACTGATGCAGGCGCTGGGACCGCGCGTCTTCGTGCACCTCGTGCACCAGGACCGCGCGCCGGTCTCCGCCGTCATGTCCTTCGCCGACGGCGACACGCTCATCGCGTACTACTCGGGCACGGCCGCCGGCGCCGACCGCACGGTGAGCGCGAGCAACTTCATGTACATGGCGCTCCAGGAGTGGGCGGTGGAGCAGGGCTTCACGCGCTTCGACTTCTGCCGCAGTCGGGGCGACTCCGGCGCGCACCGCTTCAAGGTGCACCAGGGGTTCGAGCCCACGACCATGCACTACCGCTACCGCCTGTTCGGCAAGGCGGAGCTGCCCAGCTTCACGCCGTCCAACCCGCGCACGAAGGTCCTGCGCGAGACCTGGGCGAAGCTGCCCCTGTTCGTGGTCGAGCGCCTGAGCCCGACGCTGTCGCGCTACCTGGCCTGAGCGCCGAGCAGCGCGTCGACCGCGGCGCCGAGGTCGTCGTAGGTCTCCGGCTCCCGCCCCAGTCGCGCGCGCGCCTTCACCAGCTCGTCCGCGCCCTTGCCCGTGCGGACGAGCACGGCGCGCACGCCCGCCGCCTCGCCGGCCTCGAGGTCGCGATCGGAGTCGCCGATCGTCACCGCGCGCTCGGGCGCGAGGCCGAAGCGCTCGAGCGCCTCGAGCAGCATCCCCGGCCCCGGCTTGCGCCGCGCCGCCTCGAGCGGATCGGGCGGCAGGAAGTCGGGGTGCCAGCCGGCGAAGAGCCACAGGTCGACGCGTGCGCCGACCTCGGCGAGGGCCGCGTCGATGCGCGCGTGGATCGCGGCCAGGACCCCCTCGGTCAGAAGGCCGCGCGCGAGCGCCGACTGGTTCGTGGTGACGGCGACGCGCACGCCCGCCGCGTTCAGGCGCGCGACCGCCTCGGCCGCGCCTGGCAAGAGGCGCACGCGCGCGGGGTCGGTCAGGTAGCCCGTCTCGTCGAGGATCGTCCCGTCGCGATCGAGCAGGGCCGCGCCGAGCGGCGGCGCGAGGAACTCACTCACCCTGGGTCCGACGCAGGTGGAAGTGCAGGCGCTGGGGCTCGCTGCGCGCCTCGACGGCGAACGGCAGGATCGACTCGACCGGCATGAGCAGCGGGAAGCGGAAGCTGTCGCCGCTGCCCGCGCTGGCCTCGCGCCAGTCGACGGCGACCAGGCGGGTGCCCGGTCCGACGAGGCGGGTCTGCGGCTCGTAGCCCTCGAGCTGGACCGCCACCACGTGCCAGTCGTCGGTGGCCAGGTCGATCCGCGCCGGCGTGACGAAGCCGCTGAACGTGCCGCCCACGCTGATCCGCGCGCCCGGGGGCGTCGAGGAGAGCTGCACGCCCGGCTGGGGTCGCGCGTAGCGACACCCGGCGACGGCCGCGAGGACGGCGAGGGCCGCGGCGACGCGCGCCGCGCGGAAGGGCCGTCGAGCGAACGGGGTTCGATGTCGAGCGGAGCGGGCCGGACGGTCGATGCGAGGGGCGGTGGCGCGAACCATGGCGGCTATTCTGGAGCCCGCGGACCGGCCTGGCCAGTCGCGCCACGCGCGCGGTCCCGGATCGGCCGCGCCCTCCTCCCCGCACCGATGCACGAGTCGCCGAGCGCGCCCCATTCCCCGAACCCCGCCGGAGCGCCGCCGGCGCGCGGTGGGGGCGTGGTCCCCGGGATGACCGGGGCCGGTGACCGCGACCGCGACGCGCTCGGCGCGCTGCTGCTCCTCGCCGCCTGCGTCCTCGGACTGACGCGCTTCGTGCGGCTCGGCGAGTGGGGGCTGTGGATCGACGAGGCGTTCACCTTCGCCGACGCACTCCACGCTCAGGACCCGGTCAATCCGCTGGGCTACGCCCTGTGGCGCGGGTGGCTGGACACGCTCGGGGGCCTGCCGAGCGAGCTCGAGCTGCGCCTGCCCGCCGCCGTGCTCGGCTGGGCCTGCGTGCCGCTGCTCGCCTTCGCCGCCCGGCCGCTGCTCGGCGCGCGCGGCGCGGGCGCGGCGGCGCTCCTGCTCGCCGCTTCGTCGTGGCACCTGTACTGGAGCCAGTGCGCGCGCTTCTACACGCTGTCGATGGCGCTGACGCTGCTCGGCGCCGGCCTGGCGCTGCGCGGCGTCGAGCGCGACCGGATCGCGTGGCTCGTCCCCGGACTCGCGATCGCCACGCTCGGCACCCTCGCGCACCCCTCGGCCGCCTTCGTCGTCGCCGGGCTCGTGCTCGGTCCGCTCGTGCTCCCGCGCGCCGCCCGCCTCGCCCCCGGACCGAGGACGCGGCGGACGCTGTTCGCCCTGCTCGTCGTCGGCGCCGTGGTCGGCGGCCTGTGGGCGTTCGGTGTGCTCGAGCGCTGGAGCCGGGTGAAGGGCCGACCGAACACCGCGCACCTGGTGCTGTCGAGCGGCTTCTACCTCACGCCGGCGATCGCGTGCGCCGCGGTGTTCGGCGCGGTCGCGGCCTTCCTGGGCCGGAGGAGCGGCGCCGTGGACGATGTCGCGAGCGCGGACGACCGGGCGCGGGTCGGCGCGCGACTGGCGGTCGTCGTCAGCGCGCTGGGCTGGGGCGGCGCGCTGCTCGCGTCGACGCAGATGCGCATGAGCGCGCAGTACGTCTTCGTGCTCCTGCCCTGGGCGCTGGTGCTCGCGGCCGTGCCGTTCGCGCTCGAGCGCGGCCGTTGCGCGCTGCGCGGGGCGGGCGCCGTCGCCTACGGGGCGCTGCTCGTGGCGCCGCTCGCGACCGATTCGCTCCTCTACCTCACCGTCCGCAACGGCGAGCGCCCGGCCTGGCGGGAGGCCTTCTCCCACGTGCTCGAAGAGCGCCGCGCCGGCGACCTCGTGATGGGGATGGCCGCGCCGGTGGGGCAGTTCTACATGGCGCCGGGGTCGACGGACCTGCGTGCGCTCGGCGCGCTCGACTACCTCAACAGCTACACCTGGGACCACGTGGTCGACGCGGTGCGCACCGACCGCCGCGCGTGGTTCGTGGTGCAGCACGAGCGCTTCGCCGACTGGCCCGACGACGGACGCCGCGACGAGATGCGCCGGATCCTGCGCGAGGACTGCCGCCTGGTGGCCGAGTTCCCGCTGCAGGTCGAGTCGCGCGACCTGGGCGTGCAGGTGTACCTGCGCGAATAGCGGCCCGGAACGAGCGCGGTCCGAGCGAGCGCAGTCCGATGCGAGCGCAGTCCGATGCGAGCGCAGTCCGATGCGAGCGGGGCACGCAGGCCCGCGTCGTGCGCGCCTGCGTGCCCCGCTCGCTCCGTAGCCCCTTCGGAGCCCTCTCGGACGCGCGTCCGACTCAGTCGTTCGCGCGGCTGAGGAAGTCGCCGTTGTCCGTGTTGATCTTGATCTTCTCGCCGACCTTGATGTGGAAGGGCACCTTGACCTCGAGCCCGGTCTCGACGATCGCGTTCTTCTTCACGTTCGTCGCCGTGTTGCCCTTCACGGCCTCCTCGGCCTCGGTCACCTCGAGCACGACGGCGGTCGGCAGCGCGATGCCGAGCGGGCGCTCGTTGTGGTAGGTGACCTCGACCGTCTCGTTCTCCTTGACGAAGCCCATCTTGTCGCCGACCAGGTCGGGACCGAGCGGGAACTGGTCGTAGGTCTCCTCGTCCATGAAGATGAAGTCGCCGTTCGCCTCCTTGTAGAGGTACTGCGCCTTCTTGCGGTCGAGGAACGCGACCTCGAGCTGGTCGCCGGACCCCAGGCGCATCGCACCGGCCTGGCCGGTCTCGATGTTGCGCGTCTTGATGTTGATGATCGCGCGCAGGTTGCCCGGCGTCTTGTGCTCGTAGTCGGTGATGAGCAGGAGCTGACCCTCGTGCTCGATGACCTGTCCCTTGCGAATCTCGGTGGCGCGCGCCATTGGAAGCTGTCTCGTGTGCGGTGGCTGGACGGCCGGACGTCGACCGCGTTCGCCGCGCAGTCTACCCTTCGGCGCCGCCGCTCAGAAGCGCTTGCGCTGGCTGCTCGACGGGATGTCGAGCATCTTGCGGTACTTGGTGACCGTCCTGCGCGCGATCTTGATGCCGTGCTTCTCGGCCAGGAGCGCCGCGAGCTGATCGTCCGACAGGGGCGCGCTCGTGTCCTCGGCGTCCACCAGGTCCTTGAGCCGTTCCTGCACGCCGACCTGACTCGTGGCGCGGCCCGCGCTGTCGGTCGTGCCCGAGTTGAAGAAGTACTTCAGCGGGAAGATCCCGCGCGGCGTCTGCACGAACTTGCCGGACACCGCGCGGCTCACCGTGGAGATGTGGACGTGGGTCACGTCGGCCACGTCCTGCATGCGCAGCGGCGCGAGCGCCTTCACGCCCTTGTCGAGGAAGGCGCGCTGCGCCTCGAAGATCGCCTGACTCACCGACAGGAGCGTGTTCTGACGCTGCACCACCGCGTCCACGAACCAGCGCGCCGACTCGAGGCGCTTGCGCATCCAGTCGCGCGCCTCGGTCGCCTCCTCGCGTCCGCCGCTCATCTTCGACGACTCGACGGTGTCCTTCATGAGCGCCTTGTGCTCGGGCGAAACGCGCAGGGACGGCAGACCGCGCCGCGCCAGGCGCACCTCGTAGCCCTCCTCCGTCTCCTCGACCACCACGTCGGGGACGATCGCTTCGGCCATCTCGTCGCCGTAGTCGGCCGTCGGGTGCGGATCGAGTCCGCGCAGGATCCCGATCGCGTCCTTGATCTCGTCGAGCGTCGCGCCGGTCTCCTTCGCGATGTGCGGCAACCGGTTCTTCTCGAGGTCGTCGAGGTGCGCGTCCACCAGCTCGTACTCGAGCGTCTCCTCGCCGAAGCCACGGGCCTCCAACTGCAGGCGCAACGACTCGGCCAGGCTCGCGGCGCCGATCGCGGGGTGCAGCGAACGCCGCATACGACCCAGCGCCGTGCGCAGCGCGTGCAGCGCGTCGTCGCGGTCGAGCGCCGGCGGCGCCGCGACGCCCTCGCCGTCCTCGGCCGCTTCGCGCACGCGCTCCGTGCGCTCCTCGAGCCAGCGTTCGGCCAGGTCCTCGAGCGCGTCCTCGAGGTAGCCGTGCGCGTCGAGGCTGTAGACGATGAATTCCGCCGCGTCGCGCTCGTCCGGTTCGAGGTCGAGCAGCGCCACCTGGTCCACGAGCACCGCCGCGGTGTTCTTCGGCCGCGCGGGCGCGTTCTGCATCGCCTCGTGCTTGCGGTCGGAGGCCTCGGTGTCGATCCGGCGCGTCAGGCGGCCGTCCTCGAACTCGCGCATCCGCTCGAGCTCGACCGCGAGCCGATCGCGCTCGCTCAACTCCCCGTCGCCGTCACCGCCGGCTTCGCCGTTGCCACCCTCCCCGCCGGGCCCGCCCTCGGCGCCGGCGCCCTCCTCGACCTCGAGGAAGGGGTTCTCGACCAGCTCCTGATCGATGCGCTCCACGAGGTCGAGGCTCGAGAGCTGCAGGATCTGCATCGCCTGGATCATCTGCGGCGACTGCACGAGTCGCTGCTCCATCCGAGCCAGGTGGTTGAGTCCGAGTCGCATCGTTCGAGGTGGGGAGTGCGAGGAGGCTGGCGCCGTCCGCACGGAACTCCGAGTATAGGTGCGGGTCGGCGGTGGAGTCCCACCCGCGTCGGGAGAGGACGCGCCGCCCGAAGGATGTGGTAGCCGCGGCCGCGGCCGCGGCTACGGACCACGCGGCGACGCCGCCACCTGGGAACCGCACCAGCCGGGAACCGTGGCGAGCGCACGCACGACGCACGAGGAACGACACGAGTCCGAGGACGGAACACGACACGATGGATGCAGGCAACGAGCGACCCGTGGAGAACGCGGCGCCCGGCGACGAAGCCGAGCTGACGCCGCTCGCCGAAGCGCGCGAAGCCCGCGGCTGGACCCGCGTCAAGGCGGGGCTCCTGGTCGAGCTCGCGCTCGTCGACAAGCGCGTGGCCTCGCGGCTGCAGGACCAGGTGATCGCCGGCAGCTACGACGCCGACGCCGCCGCGCGCGAACTGCTCGCGTCCGCGACCTGCGACGACGCCGACGCGGCGGTCGAGCGCCGCTGCGCGGACCTCGAGCGCGACCTGCTCATGGCGCCCCGGATGCGGGGCGCGCGAGGCGCCGCCCGCAAGGCGCGCGAGACGGGTCGACGCGGCCTCGCCTACCTCGTGGTGCAGCTGGCGGTGGTGCTCGTCTTCGCCCTGCTCTTCGGACTCGGGCTCGCGGCGGCGCGCTACGCCGGCTACGACCTGCACGAGCCGATCGACGCGGCGCTCGGCCTGATCGGCGTCGAGCCCGGCGACGGCCTCGACCGCCTGGGCGGTGGGGAAGAGGCGCGCTGACGCCCTGCCTCCTCGCGCGCCGGGGCCGCCCGGCGAGCGCCGCCACGCCGCGGCCGCGCGCACCACGGACGCACCACGGACGCCGGAGTCCGTGGGAACGGGCGGATCCTCGGCGCCCGCGTGCTTGGGACCGCCACCCGGGCGCGGCATACTGCGCCGATCGATGAGCGACGCGTTCTCGAGCACCGGCGACGGGGCGATCTTCTCGCTGCCCCAGATCCGCCACCTCTTGCGGGTCGAGTTCGCCCGGGCGCAGCGCTACAGCTATCCGGTCGCGCTCGTGCTCGTGGATTTCTCGCCGCTGCGCGCCGAACTCGGCGACGACGGCTTCGAGACCGTCTCGCGCAGCCTGGTGACGCGCCTGCGCGAACTCGTGCGCACGAGCGACTACATCGGTCGCCTCGCCCGGGACCGCGTCCTGGTCCTGTTGCCGCACACCGAGTCCGGCGGCGCGCGGCGCCTGGCCGCCCGCGCGGTGGACGCGCTGTCCGCCGAGGGCGCCGGACGGGGCCCGCGACCGACCGTCGGACTGGCGAGCTTCGAGGAAGGCTCGGTGCTCTTCTTCGACGCGCTGCTCGAAGCCGCCGAGGAATCGCTCGAGGCGGCCGAGCGCGGCAGCGTCGGCGAGCTCAAGGTCCTCTGACCGCCGCCCTCCGACCCGCCGCACGCCGATGTTGATCCTGCTCGCCGAGGACGAACCGACGATCGCCGAGACGCTCGGCGACGCGCTCACCGACGCGGGCTACACCGTGCGTCGCGCCGCGGACACCCAGGGCGCGCTGGCGGTCATCGAGAACGAGGCGCCGGACCTCGTCGTCACCGACATCCGCATGCCGGGCGCGGGCGGCATGGCGATCCTCGAGCGCTCGGTGGCGCTGGACGCCACGCGTCCGGTCATCGTCATCACCGGCTACGCGAGCGTGGACCAGGCGGTCGACGCGATGAGTCGCGGCGCGACCTGGTACGTGCAGAAGCCGTTCGACAACGCGTCCCTCGTCGAGCTCGTCAAGCGCTTCAGTCGCGCGCGCCTGGTCGAGGCCGAGAACCGTTCGCTCAAGGAGACGGTCGCACGCCTCTCCGACGTGGAGGGCATCGTCGGGCGGTCACCGGCGATGAACGACGCGCTCGCGCGCCTGCGCACGGTCGCGCCGACCGATGCGACGGTGCTGATCGAGGGCGAGAGCGGAACGGGCAAGGAGCGCTTCGCCCTCGCGCTGCACGCCGCCAGCGGGCGGGCGGACGGACCGTTCGTGGCGCTGTCGTGCGCCGCCCTGCCCGCCAACCTGCTCGAGACCGAGCTGTTCGGCCACGAGAAGGGCGCGTTCACCGACGCGCACCGCGAGAAGAAGGGGCGCTTCGAGCTGGCCCAGGGCGGCACGCTCTTCCTCGACGACATCGACGACATGCCGTCCGAGGTGCAGGTCAAGCTCCTGCGCGTGCTCCAGGAGCGCCAGTTCGAGCGGGTCGGGGGCGAGCGCACGCTCAACGCCGACTTCCGCCTCGTCGCCGCCACGAAGGAGCCGCTGCGCGAACTGGTGCGCGCGGGCCGCTTCCGCGAGGACCTCTACTACCGGATCCACGTGGTGCCGCTGCGCCTGCCGCCCCTGCGCGAACGCGAGGGCGACGTGCCGCTGCTCGTGCAGGCGCTGATCGAGCGCCACACGCCGCGCGCGAACCCCGACGACCCGCTGCCGTTCCTGCGCGAGTCGACGCTGACCGCGCTCGAGCGCTACCCCTGGCCGGGCAACGTGCGCGAGCTCGAGAACGCGATCCAACGCGGCCTCGCGCTGCGGCCGCCCGATCGCCTCGAGCTCGTGCGCGAGGACCTGTTGCCGGCCGACACGCGGTGGCGCGGCGCCAACGAGGTGCCCGACGAGGTGCGCCCGCTGCGCGAGGTCCTGAAGGAGCGCGAGAAGGAGCACATCGCCTTCGCGCTCGAGCAGACCGGCGGCCACCGCACCCAGTCCGCGGCGCTCCTCGGCATCTCCCGCAAGGTCCTGTGGGAGAAGCTGAAGGAGCACGACCTCGAGGATCGGTAGCCCGTGGCGCCGGCGTCCGACAGCGCGGACGACGCGCAACCGCGCGGCGGCACGCCCGCGATCGCGCTCCCCGAGATCGCACTGCCCGTGGGCACGCTCGCGATCGGTGATCTGCACGTGGACGTGGCGCACGCGCCGTCGGTCGCCGCGTTCACCGCGTTCTGCGAGCGCCAGCACGCGCGGCCCGCGCTCGTCGTCCTGGGCGACCTGTTCGAGTACTGGATCGGCAAGGGACAGGCGCGGAGCGCGGGCGGACGCAGCTGCCTGGCGGCGCTGCGCGCGCTCGCCGACTCGGGCACGCGGGTGCTCGTCGTGCCCGGCAACCGCGACTTCCTGCTCGCCGAACGCGACGCGCGCGAGGGTGGGTTCGAGTTGTTCGGCGACGGCTTCGTCGCCCTCGACCAGCGCGGCGGACGCACGCTCGTGCTGCACGGCGACGAGCTGTGCACGAAGGACACCGGCTACCAACGCCTGCGCCGCGTCGTGCGCTCGGGCCCGGTGCGCCTGTTGGCGCGGGCCCTGCCGACCGCGGCGTCCGAAGCGATCGCCAAGCGCCTGCGCCGCGCGTCGACGCGGGCCGTGGCCGCCAAGCCGGACGAGAGCAAGCGGCCCCAGTGGGACGAGGCCGTGGCCCGGGCGCGGTCCGCGCGCGCGGTGACGCTCCTGACCGGTCACGTGCACGCGTTCCGCGACGAGGCGCGCGACGGGCTGCGCTGGCTCGTGGTCGACGCGTTCGGTCACGGACGCGACGCCTTCCGCGCGGACCTCGACGGGTGGCGCGCGACGACGAGCGGAGCCGCGGGTCGAGACGCCGTCCGGAGCGAGTCGCCCGGTAGGATGCGCGGCGAGAGTGCCATGCCGACCATCGCCATCGACGGACCCAGCGGTGTGGGCAAGAGCACGGCGGCGCGCCTCCTCGCGGAGCGCCTCGGCCTGTTCTTCCTCGACACCGGCGCCATGTACCGCGCGGTCGCCCGCGCCGTGCTCGAGCGCGGCGTGGACCCGCACGACGCGGCCGCCTGCACGGAGGTCGCGCGCGGGCTCGACCTGCGCTTCCTGCCCGACGGTGCGCTCGTGGTCGACGGCGAGCCGGCCGGCCCCGCCATCCGCACCGAGCGCGTGACGAAGCACGTCTCGCCGGTCTCGGCCCACGCCGGCGTGCGCGAGGTGATCGTCGCGCGCCAGCGCGAGATCGTGCGCGAGACCGGCGGCGCCGTCGCCGAGGGTCGCGACACGACCACGGTCGTCTTCCCCGACGCGGAGCTGAAGATCTTCCTCACCGCCAGCGCGATGGAGCGCGCGCGGCGCCGGGCGCACGAGCTCGGGATCCCCGACGAGGTCGGGCGCATCCTCGACGAGATCTGCCGCCGCGACGAGTACGACTCGACGCGCGCGCACTCACCGCTGCGCCAGGCCGAGGACGCGATCCGCGTCGAGACCGACGGGCTCGGCGTCGAGCAGGTGGTCGAGCGCATCGCCTTCCTCCACGCCGAGCTCGCGCGCGAACGATGATCTTCGGTCGAGGCGAGGGCTATCGGGTCATGCGCGCGTGCGTGTGGCTCGCGATGTGGCCGCTGTACCGCATCCGCACGCAGGGGCTCGAGCGCATCCCCGCCGAGGGCGGCGCACTGCTCGTGGCGAACCACCAGTCGATGCTCGACATCCCGCTGATCGGGACGCGCGTGCGGCGCACGGTGACCTTCGTGGCCCGCGAGTCCCTGCGCAAGAACCCCTTCCTGCGCTGGGTGATCCACACCTGCGGGGGGATCACGGTCACCCGCGGGCGCGCGGATCGCGCGGCGCTCGACGCCATCATCGCCGAGCTGAAGGCCGGCAAGCTGGTGGCGATCTTCCCCGAGGGCACGCGCAGCAAGGACGGCAGCGTGCGCGAGTTCCAGCGCGGCGCCCTCGTCGTCGCCAAGCGCGCTGGCGTCCCGGTCGTCCCGATCGGCCTGGCCGGCACCGGCGCGGTCTGGCCGGCCGGTCGCCCCGTGCCCGGCCCCGGGCGCCTGGGCCTGGCGGTGGGGGAGCCGCTGCCGTCGGACGCCGAGGCCGTCCGGGCGCGGGACGCGGTCGAAGCCCTCAGCGAGGCCGCCCGCGCGGACTCCGGAGCCCGTCGCCCGCGGCCCCTGACCGGCTGAGCCGCTGGCGGACCAGCGATCCGTTCCGTCGAGCTGATCCGTCGAGCCCCTGCTCCGCCGGGCACGCCGGCTCGCACGGACCCCAGCGACCGGCGCCGTCCCGATCCGTGGCGCCGGACGCAAGTTTCGACGCCGCAGGCCTTCCCGCCGCCGGGGCCCGCCGTCATGCTGTTCGGCCCCAAATGCTCCTGCAGCCCCTCCGTGGGTCGATGGAGCCCAGCGCGGGACCGCCCGTCGGGCGCCGATCGTCGGCGCCGGGACGCGCCCGCATCACCTGGACCGCGCCGAGCCACGCGACGACGAACAGGACCGTCGTCCGGGCCCAGCGAGCCGAAGGTCCCCAGAGAGAAGCACACACCTTTCATGTCCCTCGTTTCACGCCGCGTCAAAGAGTTCGACATCGACCCGTCGGAGCTCGACGCACAGGTCGCCCTGGCCATGGGCACCCTCACCGAGGAACGGTACGACGCCGAACTCGGGAGCAACGTCGAGCCTCCGACTCCCGACACGATCGTCGAGGCCAAGGTCGACTCGGTCGACGAGCGCACCGGCCTCGTCATCATGGACATCGGCGGCAAGGCCGAAGGCACGCTGTCGCTGTCGGAGTTCGGCGAGACGCTGCCCGAGCCCGGCCAGATCGTCGAGGTCCACTTCGCCGGTCTCAACGACGACGACACCGCCTCCATCTCCAAGCGCCGCGCGGATCGCCAGCGCGCCTGGGAGCAGCTGCAGTGCACGCACAGCGAGGGCGACGAGGTCCAGGGTGTCTGCCAACGCAAGATCAAGGGCGGTCTGCTCGTCGACGTGGAGGGCGTTCCGGTCTTCCTGCCGGCCAGCCAGGTCAGCCTGCGCCGCACGCACGACATCTCCGACTTCATCGGAGAGCCGATCCGCGCTCGCATCATCAAGATCGACACGGAGCGCATGAACGTCGTCATCTCGCGACGCAAGCTGCTCGAGGAAGAGCGCCAGAAGCAGAAGGAAGTCCTCCTCAAGGACATCGAGGAAGGTCAGGTCCGCACGGGCGTCGTCAAGAACATCGCCGACTTCGGCGTGTTCGTCGACCTGGGCGGCATCGACGGCCTCCTGCACATCACCGACATGTCGTGGGGCCGCGTCAGCCACCCCTCGCAGATGGTCGAGATGGGCCAGGAACTCGAGGTCAAGGTCCTGCGCGTCGACTTCGAGCGCGAGCGCATCGCGCTCGGCCTCAAGCAGAAGCAGGCCAGCCCGTGGGAGGGCATCGAGGACCGCTACCCGGCGAACAGCAAGCATGTCGGTACGGTCGTGAACCTCATGAGCTACGGCGCCTTCGTCAAGCTCGAGGACGGCGTCGAGGGTCTGGTGCACATCTCCGAGATGTCCTGGACGCGGCGCATCAACCACCCGAGCGAGCTGGTCAAGTCCGGCGACAACGTCGAGGTGGTCGTGCTCGAGATCGACAAGGACAAGCAGGAGATCTCGCTCGGCATGAAGCAGGCCGAGGCGAACCCCTGGGACCTCGCCGAGCAGAACTACCCGGTCGGTACCGTCATCGAGGGCGCGGTGCGCAACCTCACCTCCTACGGCGCGTTCGTCGAGATCGAGGAGGGCATCGACGGCCTGCTCCACGTCTCCGACATGAGCTGGACCAAGAAGGTCAGCCACCCGTCGGAGGTCGTGAAGAAGGGCGACCGCCTGCAGTGCGTCATCCTCTCGGTCGACACGCAGAAGAAGCGGATCGCCCTGGGTATGAAGCAGCTCACGCCCGACCCGTGGCTCGAAGAGATCCCCAGCAAGTTCCACGTCGGCGACCTGCTCTCGGGCTACGTCACGAAGATCACCAACTTCGGTGTGTTCGTGAAGCTCGAGGAGGACCTCGAGGGCCTGCTGCACATCTCCGAGCTGTCGGACCACAAGATCGCTTCGCCCGAAGAGGTCGTGCAGCCCGGCATGCGCATCGAGGTGCGCGTGATCCGCGTCGACATCGAGGACCGCAAGATCGGCCTGTCGTTCGTGCACTCCGACTTCGAGGAGAACGCGAACCTGCCGGCGCCGACCGGTCCCGCGGAGGACGCGGGCCTGGAGGGCGGCGGCATCGAGGGCGTCACGATCGAGTCCGAGCTCGATCCGAACGCCGTCGAACCGGCCGCGGAAGTGGCTGCCGAGGAACCGGCCGCCGAAGAACCGGCCCCGGAAGCTGCCGAGGCCCCCGCGGCCGAGGAGGCCCCGTCGGACGAGGCGCCCGCCGAGGAGCCGTCCGCCGACGAGACCAAGCAGGGCGACGCCTGATCGGTCCGGCCGCACCGCGGGCCCTCGGGTCCGCGGTCGAAGAGCGCCGGCGCTCCGTCCTCGGACGGGGCGCCGGCGCTCTCGCGTGACGCGGACCCGCCGCGCGCCGCGCGCTTTGGTACACCTTCGCGACGGCGCCGCGAGGGCGCGCTCCTCGGGCCCACGCCCGAGGAAGCAGGACCCCGGACGCTCCACCCCGCACGAGGCCGGCTGGCATGGCTCGACGACATCGAAAGGCACGCACGGCGGCGCTCCTCGCCGGCATCGCCGCGCTCGCCCCCGCGTGCAGCGCGCCGGGGCCCGCCGTGGACCCCGAGCGCAACCTGGCGGGCGCGCCCGTCGGCCCCGAGGGCTCGACGCCGGAGGACGCCGCGCGCTTCGAAGCCGCCCTCCAGGCGGTGCTCGCGGCGCTCGAGTCGGACGACACCGAGGTCGCGCGCCTCATGCTCCGGCGCATCCTCGCGCAGCGACCGACCGGGGATGCGCTCGCGCTGGCGGAGCGACTCGTGCAGGTCGTCGACGGACGCGCGGTCATGGACGCCGTGCGCTTCGAACTGGTCGTGGACCAGGACCCGGCTCGGCGCCACCGTTCGCGCCTGCGGCTCGTGATCGAGACGGACCTGCGCGCGCCGGCGCGCCTCGAGCTCGCGCCGCTCGTCGTGACGCGCACGCTCTCCACTCTCGATCCGCTGGGCGCGGAGCGCTGGCGCACGGACACCTTCCTGTGGGAGCCGGGCGCGACGCTCGAGCTGCCGGCCGCCGGCGCGACCCGCGAGCACGTGGTGCACACGGCCGAGCTGCCGCGCGGCGAGCTGCTCGCGGTGCGCGAGCGCTGGAGCGTGGCGGGACGCAGCGGTTTCGTGCACTTCGAGGGCGCGCGCCTGCCCGCGCGGGCCTTCGAGCTCGAAGCGCGCGACAAGGAGTGGCTCGCCAGCTTCCTCGACCGCGGCCCCCTGGATCCGAGCGTCTTCGCGGCCTTCGTCGACGATCCGGCGAACGCGACGCTCGACGACGCCACCTACACCGCGCGCCTGCTCGAGCGGACCCTGCGCGTGCCCCTCGACCGGCGCAGCGAGCTGCTCGACCTGGTCGCCGAACGGGCGCCGCGGCTCGACGACCGCCAGCTCGCGCGCCTGTTCCCGGCCCTGCGCTGGCTCGCCGCCTCGACGGACGAGCGCGACCTGGACCAGTGGCGGCTCGTGCTCGCGACCCAGCTCGGCGCGAGCGCGAGCGCGCCCTGAGCGGAGCGAGCCGGTTCGGATTCGGGCGCGCCGGTTCGGATTCGGACGAGCCGGTTCGAATTCGGAGAGGCCGGTTCGAATTCGGAGAGGCCGGTTCGGATTCGGACGAGCCGGTTCGGATCCCAGCAGCCCGTTCGCGCGTCGAGCAGGTCGGTTCTGATCCGATCGGATTCGAATCACCGCCCGCCCCTGGAGGTCGGCGGCGGCCGCCGCGCAGAATGCCGCCGGGCGCTCGCGCGGCGCCCGCACCGACGCCATGAGCACTGAATCCACGAGCAGCGGGTCCACGACGACGGGACCGGCCGACGCCGAACTCGCCCGCCATCTGGCCGCCTTCGAGCGCGGCACCGTCGACCTGATCGAGAAGAAGCAGCTCGCGACGATCCTCGCCAAGGGCCGTCCGCTGCGCGTCAAGTTCGGCATGGACCCCAGCTCGCCCGACCTGCACATCGGGCACGCGGTCGTGCTGCTCAAGCTGCGCGACCTGCAGGAGCTGGGTCACCAGATCGTGATCATCGTCGGCGACGCGACCGCGATGGTCGGCGACCCGTCGGGGCGCAACAAGCTGCGTCCCGTGCTCACGCGCGAGCAGGTCGAGCTGAACCTCGCCACCTACGTGGACCAGGTCGGACGGATCCTCGACATGGAGCGCACCGAGGTGCGCCGCAACAGCGAGTGGTTCGATCGCTTCGACTTCGGCGAGCTGTTGAAGCTCACCGGCCGCATGACGGTCGCGCGCATGCTCGAGCGCGACACCTTCGCGACGCGCATGAAGGCCGGCGAGCCGATCGGCATCCACGAGTTCCTGTACCCGCTCCTGCAGGGCTGGGACTCGGTCGAGGTGCGCGCCGACGTGGAGTTCGGCGGCACCGACCAGCTGTTCAACATCCTCGCCGGTCGTCACTTCCAGGAGCAGGAGGGGCAGATGCCGCAGGTGTGCGTCACGACGCCGCTCATCAACGGCTCCGACGGACGCAAGATGAGCAAGTCCTACGGCAACGCGATCGGGATCACCGCCGAGGCCAAGGACGTGTTCGGCGGCGTGATGGCCTTCCCCGACGACGCCATGCCGACCCTTTTCGAGCTGCTGACGCGCCTCGAGCAGGAGGAGATCGACGCGCTGCTCGCCGGCCATCCGCGCGACGCCAAGCAGGCGCTCGCCCGGGCCGTCACCGCCCAGTTCCACGGCGACGCGGCCGCGGACGAGGCGCGCGAGGCCTTCGTGCGGCAGTTCGCGAAGAAGGAGCTGCCCGACGACATCCCCGAGGTCCCGTTCCCCGCCCCGAGCGGCGAGGCGGTGGGCCTGCCGCTGTTCGTCCTCCTGCGCGAACTCGAGCTCGCCAGCAGCTCCTCCGACGCGCGCCGCACGATCGAGCAGGGCGGCGTCAAGATCGACGGCGAACCCTGCCGCGATCCGAAGTTCGTCTTCGAGCCGCCGAGCGCGCCAGTGCTCGTCCAGGTGGGCAAGCGGCGCTTCGCGCGCGTGCTGCCGCGCGAGGCCTGATCATCCGTACGGAACATCCGTACGGAGTCACATCCGTACGGAGTCAGGCTCGCGTTCGTCGATCGACCGACCAAGCGTGCCGCACGTGAGTGCCGTACCCGACGGGCGCGGCCGCGCTGGATTCGACACTCTCGTGCGGCACGCTTGGTCGGTCGATCGACGAACGGGGGTCTGACTCCGTACCGATCCGGGTCGGACTCCGTACCGGTACCGATCAGCGCCGCAGGAGCGACTCCAGGTGCTCCTCGAGCGGGATCGCCGGCGGCGGCGCGAGCCCCCACGGCACCTCGTAGCTCGCCTGGGGGATGCTCGTGGAGCCGTCCGTCGGTCCGGCGCCCTCCGCGTAGCCCAGCTCCTCGAGCACGCCGCCGAGCAGGTCGTTGGCCATCGACACGCGGGCCGAGTCCTCGGAGCGCTCCTGGCTCGCGACCAGGCTGCGCGCGCGCGCGTTGAGCTCCTCCATCCGCTCCCAGGCGGCGAGGAAGCGTTCGTCGGTCGGGTCGGTGACGAAGGTCTGCTCGGCGGGGTCCTCGTCGAGCGGCGTGAACCAGGCCTCCTTCGCCACGAAGGTGCCCTCGACCGAGCGGTAGACGAAGTGGCGCGTGAACTTGGCGTCGGGGGTGCGCCAGGCCTCGACGTAGTGGTGGTAGACCTCTTGCACGCCGCGCGCGCCGACCTCGCCGCCCATGCGGATGTCGGGGAACGGCTTGAGGAACGCGCGCTCGGGCCGCGACTCGAGCGGTTCGCCGCGCAGCGCGCCGACGAGCGAGCGACCCGTCGCGTGCTCGGCGGTGAGCCCCAGGACTTCGGTCAAGGTCGGCACCAGGTCCGACAGCGAGGTCTGGGCGTCGACCACGCTCCCGCGCGCGGCGCCCTCGAAGCCCCGCCGCGGCGGCACCATGAGCATCGGCACGCGCAGCTGCTCCTCGAACAGCGTGTTGCGGTGTCCGCGTCCGCCGTGCTCGAAGAACTCCTCGCCGTGATCACCGACGATCACGACGAAGGTGTCGTCCAGGCGACCGACGGCGTCGAGGTGGTCGAGCAGGCGCCCGATGTAGTCGTCGGTGAAGTAGACCTCGCCGCGGTACAGCGCCTTGACGTGTTCGAGGTCGCGGTCGCCGATGACGCGACGCTTGCGCTCCTTGTCCCAGACCGCCGGGTTGTGGAAGAAGTTGCGGCCGGTCATCGTGCCCGTGTAGTCCGGGTCGAACCGGCGAGCGATCTCGGGCGGCGGGACGTAGTCGTAGTGCGGATCGAACAGGTGCACGAAGAGGAACAGGTCCTCGTCGGCCGCGGAGTCGATCGCGCCGATCGCCTTTTCGACGACGGTGGGGGAGGTGACGCCTTCGTGCGACACGCGGTCCGCGCGGTCCCAGATCGCCGCCATCGCTTCAGCGCGATCGGCCTCGCCCTCGATGCGGCGCGCCTCGCGCAGCTCGCGCTCGAACGCGGTGCCGCCGTCCATCCCGTTCTCGTAGATGTCGAAGCCGCGCGCGAAGCCGTAGTCCTTGATCAGGTACCAGCCCGAGAACACGCCGGCGGTGAACCAGCCGTCCTCCTGGAGGAGCTGGGCGAGCGTCGGCGTGCGGGGATCGATCTGCACGTCGTCGAAGTTGACGCCGTGCACCTGCGGGTCCTGGCCCGTGAACATCTGCACGTGGCTCGGCAGGGTCCACGAGGTGCCCGACACCGCTTCGTCGAAGATCACGCCGCGCTCGGCGAGGGCCGACATGTTCGGCGTGGTGCTCGGGTCGTCGAACCGCACCGTGTCCGCGCGCGCCGTGTCGATCGAGACGAACAGGATCGTGCGCGGTCCGGCATCGGGTTCGGCGCAGCCCCCCAGCGCGAGGGACGCGGCGGCGAGGAGCGCGACACCGGCGATTCGCAGGGAGCTCGAGAGGGGTCCGGGCAGGGGCGAGGGGCTGGGGGAGCTCGTGGCTCGCTCGGTCGCGCTCGGGTTCAAGGCAGCTTGCTGTACGGGATCTCGACGGGCGGCCACAGGCCGCTGCGGAAGTGCACGACGACGGTACCAGACGCCTCGGCGGGAGCTTCGGACGGCAGCTTCATCGTCAGGGTCCAGTTGTTCCCTGGACCCGAGACGCGCGCGCCGTCCAGGACGTTGACGTCCAGTCCCGTCGCCAGGGTCCCCGTGACCTCGACGCGCTCGATCGCCGCGCCCGCGACGCGGGTGCGACTGGCCACGCGGACCTCCTTCTCGTCGTCGTCGCCGCGGAAGAAGACGCGCGGCGGATTGGCGAAGACGGGGTCGGCGCGGATGCCGGCCACGCGCTCGACGCGCGGCTCGGACGGCGCCCCCGACTCGACCAGGGCGGTGCCGAGCAGCACGCGACCCTCGAACGCGCCCGATTCGCCGGGCGGCACGGTCACCTGCAGGGTCCAGGTGCGCGTCTCGCCGATCACGGGCTCCTCCCAGAGGAGCACCTTCCAGTCCTCCGGCTGCTCCAGGACCTCGCCGGTGAGTTCCTCGGACCGCGGCCCGGCCTGGGAGATCTTGAGGCGCTCGGTCGATTCGCCCGTCGCGTCCACGGTGCCGAAGTCCAGGCGCTGGGTGACCGGGTAGGCGGCGACGAAGGGGCTGACCGCGACGACGGTGGCCTCGAGCCGGATCAGCTCCTGCACCGGGTCGTCGGTCTTCACGTCCGCCTGGACGAGGCGCGACTGGTTGGGGACTGGCACGCGCGTGGAGTCCACGCGGAAGGTCACCTCGAGGCGCCCGTCGGGCGGGACGACGGCCATGTCGGTGGTGCGCCAGTCCTGCACCTCGATGGCCTCGCCGGCCGCGTCGAAGGCCTCGACCACCAGGGCCAGACAGCCGCAGGACGGGATCGCGCGCTCGATCGCCACGCTGCGGCCCGTGGGGTTGTCGAAGGTGAAGGTGTGCTCGACCACCTCACCCAGCCGCACCTCGCCGAAGTAGTGGTAGTGGGGGCGCTCGATGGGGTCGGCCTGGGTGGCCGCGACCGGCGCCGGGGTCGACCCGGGGCGCAGCACCAGGGCCGAGGAGGGATCGCTGGAGCAGCCGACGAGCGCCGGCAGCACCAGAGCGGCGACGAGGGCGGCCGCCCAGGACGGGGCGGGACGGCGGGAGCGACGGCGCGGGGCGCGTTCGGGGGACCGACGACTACGGATCACGGCGCGTACGGGTCGATGGAAAGAGGAGCGGTGGGCGGGGCCTGGCTGCCGGAGCCCGACCGCGGGAGCCCGCGCCCGGGAGTCCGAGCGGATCGGACGGCACCCCGCGGCGCCGCCTCGCGTCCACCCTGGGGGCACGGGCGAGCGCGGGACTCTAGCCCACGCGCGGCCCCGGGTCCCGCGCGCTAGTCTTCTGGACGGGGCCGCGACCCGCGCCGCACGGCCCACACCCACGCGGCCCACACTCGCACGGCCCGGGCCCAACGCCCCGGGCCGGCGCCCGTAGCCCCTGCGACCGCGTCCACCGCCGTCCGCACACCGTGCTCCGCCCGATCGTCCTCCTCGAGAGCGCCGCGCCCCCGCGCGCGGCCCGAACCCCACGGACATGAACAAACAGTCCACCGTCATCGCCCTCGTCCTCGTCGTCCTCGCCGTCGCCCTCGGAGGGCTCCTGGCCTGGATGACCGCGCCCGAGCCCGAGGAGATCGCCTCGCCCGAGGCCGACGAGCGCGTCGTCGCCTCCGTCGACGAGGGGCCGGTCGCCCCGCCGAGCGACCTCGAGGTGCCCGAGGAGCAGAAGGGCGTGGAGCGCTACCTCGAGGGGCGCTTCCCCGGCTACAGCGACGAGCTGCTCGGCGCCGCGTCGACGACGCTCGAGGGGCGCCCGCTCTATCACAGCAAGACGGTCTTCGTCAGCGTGGACCAGGACGGCAACCCGCGCTACACGCGCCCCTCCTGGAGCCCGTACGACGAATCGACGCTCAACATGGTCGACAAGCAGGTCGACCGCGCCGAGTACGGCCAGTACTCGGGGGTCTCGATCCCGGTCGACGCACCGAGCGTGAAGAAGCTGCAGCAGCAGTCCGAGCAGCGCCTCGAGAACGCGAAGCTGCTGCAGAAGTGGGCGAACGAGCAGGTCGAGATGGGCAACGTCGACGGCCAGGGCCTGCCGAAGCTGCCGAAGGACATGGACGCCTTCCTCGACAAGCTGAAACTCGAGGAGCGCAAGCAGGCCGAGAAGAAGAACAAGCAGAAGAAGAACCAGGGCGGCCAGGACGCCGGGCCCAAGAAGAAGAAGAACCAGCAGGCGCCCAAGGCCAAGGGACCCAAGCAGAACGGCTGAGCCCCGCGGGCCGCACCCGTGGCCCGAACGAGGCGGCGCGCGCCGCGCACCACCTCCACGAGCGGCGACCGCTCCCCACCAGGGGCGGTCGCCGCTCGCGCGTCACGGGTGCCGCGACCGGCGTGTGCGTGCGCCCGGACGCTCGCCCGGCGGGTCGCGCGCGCTATCCTCCAGCGCGATGCAGCACGACCGCACCGACACCCAGGTCTGGGCCTCGATCGAGCACGAAGCGCGCCGCCAGGAGGCGCAGCTCGAGCTCATCGCCTCCGAGAACCACGCCTCGCCCGAAGTGATCGCGGCGATGGGCACGGTCCTCACGAACAAGTACGCCGAGGGCTACCCGGGCCGCCGCTACTACGGCGGCTGTGAGTTCGTCGACGAGGTCGAGGTCCTCGCGCGCACGCGAGCGAAGGAACTGTTCGGCTCGTCCTTCGCCAACGTGCAGCCGCACAGCGGGACGCAGGCCACGCTCGGCGCGCTCATGGCGCTGGCGGAGCCGGGCGACACGGTCCTCGCCATGTCGCTCGACCACGGCGGCCACCTGTCGCACGGGCACCCGAAGAACGCGAGCGGCATCTTCTACCGCTTCGAGCACTACGGCGTGGAGAAGGACACCGAGCGCATCTCGATGGACGCCGTGCGCTCGAAGGCCGAAGCCGTGCGCCCGAGCGTGATCGTCGCGGGCGGCTCGGCCTACCCGCGCGCGATCGACTTCGCGGCCTTCGCCGAGATCGCCGAGTCCGTCGGCGCGAAGCTCCTCGTGGACATGGCGCACATCAGCGGCCTCGTCGCGACGGGCGCCCACGCGAGCCCGGTACCGCACGCGCACGCGATCTCCTCGAGCACGCACAAGACCCTGCGCGGCCCGCGCGCCGGCTTCGTGCTGACGAACCACAAGGACGTCAACAAGCGGATCAACAGCGCGATCTTCCCCGGTTCGCAGGGCGGTCCGCTGATGCACGTGATCGCGGCCAAGGCGATCGCGTTCCGCGAGGCGGCGCAGGACGACTTCCGCACCTATGTGGACCGCGTGCTCGAGAATGCGCGCGTGCTCGCCGAGACGCTCGCCGGCCGCGGCCTGCGCATCGTGTCGGGCGGGACCGACAACCACCTCATGCTGGTCGACGTCTCGTCGGTCGGGCTGACCGGTGCGGAAGCCGAGGACGCGCTGCACGCCGTCGACCTGACCTGCAACAAGAACCTCATCCCGTTCGACCAGCAGCCGCCGGTCGCCACGAGCGGCGTGCGGCTGGGGACGCCCGCGATCACGAGCCGCGGGATGGACGCGGACGACGTGCGCCGGATGGGCGGCTGGATCGCTGACGTGCTCGAGGCGCCCACCGACGCCGAGCGCCTCGCGCGCGTGAAGGGCGAGGTGGCCGAGATGGCCGCCGCGCGCCCGATCTACCCGCGCGAGGCCGCGGCGCTCGCCGGCCCGCGGAGCTGACGCCGCGCGTCGGCGCGACCATGTCGACGAAGGCGCCCGAGGGGGACGAACGCGTCCCGGTCACCTTGCTGGCGGGCTTCCTCGGCAGCGGGAAGACCACGCTGCTCAACCGCCTCCTCACGAGCGAGGTCGGCGCCGGCGTCGCGGTGATCGTCAACGAGTTCGGCGAGCTGCCGGTGGACGGACGTCTGGTCGAGGCGAGCCGCGAGGACGTGCTCGAGCTCGCGAACGGCTGCGTGTGCTGCACCGTGCGCGGCGACCTGGTCCATACGGTCAAGGACCTCTTCGCGCGGCGCGAGCGACGCCTCGGGCGCCGGCTGCGGTTCGACCGCATCGTGATCGAGGCGTCGGGCCTGGCGTCGCCGGGTCCCGTGCACCAGACCTTCCGTCTCGACGACGAGCTGGCGCGCCGCACGCGGCCGGCGGGGACGATCGTGCTGTGCCACGCCGCGCTCGTCGCGCAGCAGATGACCGACTTCGTCGAGGCCGCCGAGCAGGTGGGCTTCGCCGACGTGCTGGTGCTCAACCACATGGACGCGGTCGAGGAGGGCGAGGGCGACGCGGCCGAAGCGGCGCTGCGCCGGGTCAACGCGCTCGCGCCGATCCTGCGCGCGACGCGCGCCGAGGTCGAGGTGACGGACCTGCTCGAGCGGGCGGCGCGCGGCGACGACACCTGGCGCGTCTTCGAGCGGCCGGCGGGCGCGGTACACACGGACGCGGTCGCGAGCTACTCGCTCGTGCACGACGGGCCGGTCGACCTGCACGCCCTCAAGATCTGGCTGCAGTTCGTCGCCGCGCGGCGCGACTGGCGGATCATGCGGATGAAGGGCATCGTGCGCACGAGCGATCGCCACGAGCCGACCGTGGTACAAGCCGTCCACCAGTACCTCGAGATCGGTCCCGGCGAGGGCGCGGCGCCCGAGCGCTCGATCCTCGTCGTCATCGGACGCGACGTCGACGAGGCCGTGCTGCGCGAGGGCTGGGCGCGCGTCGTGTCGGTGACGCGCTGAAGCGCGCGCGCCGCGCTCAGCGGTCGTAGCCGATCTCGCGCAGCACCTCGAACACCTCGCTCCAGTTCGGGAAGAGGCGCTTGTGGGTGCGCTTGTACTCGTCCACCGCGTCGGCGATGTAGGCGAGCTCGTCCGCGTCCGAGGCGCCGAGCGGGCAGGCGTAGCCGAGTTCGTGCACGACGTCGAGGACGCGCTCCAGCGAGAGGTGCGCCACCATGTTGCGGCGCTTGTACTCGTCGATGGCGTTGATGAACTCGATCAGGTCGCCGGACATCTCGTCGGGCTTGCTGACCTTGGGCTTGGCGGACTTCTTGGACTCGGGGGCGGACATGGGCGTGCGGGGCTCTGGACGGGGGAGGCATCGGCCCCGCCGGAGCGCGGTCTTGACGCGAGCGTGGAAATCGACGCGCCCGCCCGGTCCGCGGGCCGCCCGGCGCGGCTCCCTCGTGCCGGACGCCGCCCGGCCCCGCACGGGCTAGTCGATCCGCCCCGCCTCGCGCAGGAGCGCTTCCACGCCGGCGAGCGTCGGCCGCTCGAGCACGCCGCGCTCCGTCACGATCGCGGTGACGAGCGCCGCGGGCGTCACGTCGAAGGCGGGGTTGTAGACCTTGACCCCCGCGGGCGCGACGCCGCCCAGACGGCCCGCCCGCACCTCGTCCGCCTCGCGCTCCTCGATCGGGATCTCGGCGCCCGACGCGCTGTCCGGGTCGAAGGTGCTCAGCGGCGCGACCACGTAGAAGGGCACGCCGTGCTCGCGCGCCGCCAGCGCGACCGCGTAGGTGCCGATCTTGTTGCACACGTCGCCGTTGCGCGCGATGCGGTCGGAACCGACGAAGACGGCGTCGACGCGCCCGGACCCGATCACGCTGGCCGACATGCCGTCGGTGATGAGCGTCACGTCGATCCCGGCTCGATCGAGCTCCCACGAGGTGATGCGCGCGCCCTGCAGGAGCGGCCGCGTCTCGTCCGCGTAGACCTCGAGTGCCAGCCCGCGTTCGTGGGCCGTGTACATGGGTGCGAGCGCGGTCCCGATGCCCGCCGTGGCGAGCGCGCCGGCGTTGCAGTGGGTCAGCAGTCGGCCACCCGTCCGCTCGATCAGGTCGGCGCCGTGGCGGCCCATCGACGCGCACTGCTCCGCGTCCTCGCGCGCGATCGCGTGGGCTTCGTCCAGCGCGGCGCGCACGAGCGCTTCGCCGCTGCGCGTGTCGCGCTCGGACGCGAGCCGCGCGGCCACGCGGCGCACCGCCCAGGCCAGGTTGACGGCGGTCGGCCGCGCGGCGATCAGGCGCTCGGCCACCTCCGCGAAGCGCGCACGGATCGCGTCGGCGCTCTCGTCGCGCGCGTCCTGCAGTCCCACGACGACGCCGTAGGCCGCCGCGCACCCGATGGCCGGCGCGCCGCGCACCGCGAGTCGGTAGATCGCGTCGACCACCTCGTCCAGTCGGTCGAGGTCCACGTAGCGCTCCTCCTGGGGGAGGAGCGTCTGCTCGAGGAGGCGCAGGTGTCCGGGCAGGTCGCCGACCCACTCGAGGGTCTTGAAGGGCAGTTGCATGTTCGGGGGGGGATCGGACGCGGGAGGGGGGGTCAAGCGCTGGCGTCGACGCCGGTCAGGCGCTCGCACAGGTCGAGGTAGCGCTGGGCGAGGCGCGCGAGCACGCTCGGGTCGATCGCGGGCGCGGGCGGCTCCTTGTCCCAGGGCTGTTCCTCGAGCCAGTCGCGCAGGATCTGTTTGTCGTAGGAGGCCTGGTTGCGCCCCGGCTCCCACGCCTCGCGCGGCCACATGCGTGAGCTGTCCGGGGTCAGCGCCTCGTCGATCAGGAGGAGTTCGCCATTGATCGTGCCGAACTCGAACTTGGTGTCGGCGAGCAGGATCCCGAGCGTCGCGAGCTCGCGCGTGCCGCGCTCGAAGAGCGCGAACGACGCGTCGCGCGCGCGCTCGAAGAGGTCCGCGCCGACGCGCTCGCGCGCCTCGTCCAGGCCGAGCGGCAGGTCGTGTTCGTCGTCCTTCGTGGTCGGCGTGAGGAGCGGTTCGGGCAGCGGGTCCGCGAGGCGCAGGCCCGCGGGCACCGCTTGGCCCCAGAGCCCACCCGTCGCGCCGTACTCCTTCCACCCCGAGCCGGCGAGGTAGCCGCGCACGACCCACTCGACCGTGGTCGGCACGGCGCGCCGCACGACCATCACGCGGCCGGCCAACCGCGCGCGCGTGTCGGGGTCGAGGCCGGGCACCGCGTCCACGTCGGTCGTGATGAGGTGGTTCGGCACCAGGTCCTGGGTGCGCGCGAACCAGTGCGCCGCGACGGCCGTGAGCACGCGTCCCTTGCAGGGCACGCCCTCGTCGAAGATCACGTCGAACGCGCTGATGCGGTCCGAGGTGACGAAGAGGAGGCGCTCCGCGTCGAGCGCGTACACGTCGCGCACCTTGCCGGCGCCGAGCAGCTCGAGGTGGGCCAGGCCGGGATCGGGCGCGATCCGCGCGCCGAGGTAGGTGGGGGCGTCGAACGGGCTCATCGAGCCAGTATGGCGACCGCGGCGCGTCCGGCCCAGGTGGCGCGGGGGCGATGCACTACCATTCCCGCCATGAACGCCAGCGTCCCGCCCTCCTCGTCCTCCGCCGCGTCCCCCGACGGCGTCGACTGGTCCCAGCTCGAGGGCCCGGTCCTGGTCGCCGGGGGCGCCGGCTACATCGGCAGCCACTGCGTGCGGCAGCTCGTGCGCCGCGGTGCGCGCGTCGTCGTGCTCGACAACCTCTCGACCGGGCACCGGCAGAACTTCGAGACCGCCTCCGAGGGCCGCGCGGACTTCGTCCAGGGCGACCTGTCGGACCGCGACGCGCTGGCGCGCCTGTTCGCCGAGCACCGCCCCGCGGCCGTGATCCACTTCGCCGCCAAGTGCTACGTGGGCGAGTCGGTCACGCAGCCGGCGACCTACTACCAGGAGAACGTCGGCTTCACCTGGAACCTGCTCGAGGCGATGCGGGAAGCGGGCTGCGACACGCTCGTGTTCAGCAGCACCTGCGCCACCTACGGCGAGCCGGTCGAGATCCCGATCACCGAGGATCATCCGCAGAACCCGATCAATCCCTACGGGCGCACCAAGCTCCACATGGAGCACATGATCGAGGACTACGGTCGCGCCTACGGCCTGAAGTGGGCGGCGCTGCGCTACTTCAACGCAGCGGGGTGCAGCCCCGAGGGCGACATGGGCGAGAGCCACGACCCCGAGACGCACCTCATCCCGCTCGTGCTCCAGGTCGCGCTGGGGCAGCGCGAGGAGATCGCCATGTTCGGCGACGACTACGACACGCCCGACGGGACCTGCATCCGCGACTACATCCACGTGGACGACCTGGCCGACGCGCACCTGCGCGCGATCGGCGTGCTGCGCGCGGGCGGCGGCCCCGTCGTCTGCAACCTCGGAACGGGCGACGGCTACTCGGTGAAGGAGCTCGTCGAGCTCGCGCGCGAGGTGACCGGTCACGCGGTGCCCGCGCGGATCGCGGCGCGGCGCGAAGGCGATCCGGCGCGCCTGGTGTGCGGCGGCACGCGCGGCCTCGACCTGCTCGGGTGGACGCCGCGGCGTTCGGACCTGCGCACGATCCTCGAGGACGCCTGGCGCTGGCACCGCGCGAACCCGAGCGGCTGCGCTCCGAACGCCTGAGGCTCGCGCGATGGCGGCGCGGCGCACGCACCCCCGGCTCGTCGTGCTCGGCGCGGGCTCGTCCCTGCCCCGGGCCGACCGCGGTCCGGCGGGATACGCGCTGCTGCTCGAGGACGGTCGCGTCGTGCTGCTCGACGCGGGACCCGGGACCCTGCGCGCGCTCGGTGCGCTCGGCGTCGAGCTGACCGACCTCGCGGGCATCGTCTTCAGCCACTGGCACGCCGACCACTGCGCGGACCTCGTGCACCTCCTGTTCGCGCTGAAGAACCCGGCGCTCGCGTCGGCGCCTCCCGTCGCCCTGATCGGACCGCGCGGTCTCGTCGAGAAGGTCGAGCGCACGCAGACCTGGCTCGGCCGTACGGACGAGGACGGCGGCGCGGTGCCCCCGGAGCGCGTGACGCTCCACGAGGTGGAGCCCGGCGCGGTGGGGGAGCGCACGCAGCGGTTCGGCCTGGAACTCGAGCAGCGCGCGACCCGGCACACGAGCACGGCCGTGGCCTGGCGCGTGCGCTTCGGCAACGGGTTCGAGCTGTGCTACTCGGGCGACTGCGGTCCGGACGACCCGACGCGACCGCTCGCGTGCGGGCACGCCGACCTGGCCGAGCTGGCGAGCGGGTGCGACCTGTTGATCGTCGAGTGCTCGGCGCCCGACACCGCGCCCATGCCCGGACACCTCACGCCCGCTTCGGCCGCGCGCGTCGCGGCCGCCGCCGTGCCGCGGCGCGTGCTCCTCACGCACACCTACCCCGCGCTGCCGCCCGACGCGGCGCTGGCCGCCGTCCGCGCGCACCTGCCGGCCGACTGGGGTCCGCGCGTGGCCGCGGCGCGCGACGGCCTGGGAATCGACCTCGTCCCCGCGCGCGACACCGGTTGGCCGTCGGCGGGCCAGCGGTGATACTGGACCGGATGCAGCCCCGCGATCCGCGCTCCGACCGAACCCTCGCCGACCGGCCTCTCGTCGACCTCGCCCTACCGATCGCGCTCGTCCTCGCCGCCGGTGGCATCGCCGTCGCCGCGGGCGGCGTGCCGGTCGCCGCGGTGGAGTCCGCGCAGGACGAGCGCGTCGACGCAGTGCCCGTCGACTCAGTGCCCGTGGACGCAGTGCCCGTGGACGCAGTGCCCGTGGACGCAGTGCCCGTCGCCGCAGCGCCCGGCCCGGCCTCGACCCGGGCGAGCTCGAGCGGCGTCGAAGGCTTCGACACGATCGATGAGGACGACGTGGAGGCGACGATCGCGACGCTCACCAATCCCTACCTGGAGGGGCGCGACAGCCCGAGCTTCGGCCTGGAGTACTCCGCCGAGTGGGTGGCCGACCAGTTCGAGGCCTACGGCGTCCAGCCCTTCGGCGAGGGCGCCGACGCGGCCTACATCACGCCGTACACGCGGCGCATGCCGCAGGTCGACGCGGAGGGCACCGCGCTCGAGACGCCGCTCGAGCGCGAGCTCGCGCTGGGCGTCGACTACACGGCGCTGCTCGACGCCGAGGGACAGGCGTCGGGGCCGGCCGTGTTCTGCGGC
>Ga0180436_10000433_pt1 | contig 43491 bp, 43 predicted proteins | sample SS_ome_2_FD_132434 | JGI IMG/M metagenome (GOLD analysis project Ga0180436, IMG submission 132434) | Hypersaline lake sediment archaeal communities from the Salton Sea, California, USA - SS_3_S_2 metaG | ecosystem: Environmental > Aquatic > Non-marine Saline and Alkaline > Hypersaline >...
CCGACTCCGACGGCAGCGTGGATACCGACTGCGGCAGCAGTCACGCCGAGCACCTTGGTGCCGAGTTTATCGGCATCTTCGACGATTCCGGCGCCGGGGATCTTGACGTTCGGAATTCGGTCATAGAACGGTGTCATCGTATCCCAGAAGTTCGGCTCAGTGCAGCCGATGCAGCCGTGACCGACGGAAACCGGCCAGACACCCTGCTCGTTGAAGCGGGCGACCGGGCAGTTGGCAAACGTCTCGGGACCCTTGCAGCCAACTTTATAGAGGCAATAGCCAAGTTTGTGAAACTCATCGCCGAACTGTTCCACGAAACGCCCTTCGTCAAAATGGGCGCGGCGTTCACAGTGGTCGTGAATACGGCGGCCGTAGGCGAATTTGGGACGCTTGAGGCTGTCGACAGCGGGAAGTCTCTGGAAGGTCAGATAGTGCAGGACCGTACCGAGGAAATTGACCGGATTCGGCGGACAGCCCGAAATATTGATGATCGGTTTGTCGCCAACGAGCTTGTCGACGCCGACCGCTCCGGTCGGATTGGGCTTGGCAGCCTGTACACCGCCAAACGTTGCACAGGTTCCGTAGGCGATAACGGCGGCGGCCTGGGACGCGACTTCTTCCAGACTCTCCATGGCCGTCTTGCCTGCAATCATGCAGAATTTGCCGTCTTCCTTGGTGGGAATGCCGCCCTCGACGACAAGAATGTACTTGCCGGCATTTTTCTCCATGGATTCATGAAGAGCCTGCTCGGCCTGATGACCGGCGGCTGCCATGACCGTTTCGTGGTAGTCCAGGGAAATGATGTCGAGAATCAGGCTTGCCAGGTCGGGATGGGCGCCGCGGAGTAGACTCTCCGTACAGCCCGTACATTCCTGGAAATGAAGCCAGATTACCGGCGGGCGCTGGGCCGATGTTGCCGCTTCCACCATTTTCGGGACCATCGATTCGGAGAGTCCCAGAGCAGCGGCTGCCATCGTGCAGCCCTTCAGGAAGCCGCGCCTGTTCAAGCGCGGATCCACAGATGTGTGTACCGTATCTGCCATATCAACCTCCTAAAGCTGAAACAACATTTTTGCGCAAAGCGCGGTTATATACCTCTACCCTGCAAAGGTTAAAATCAAACCCGCCTGACATGGTCGAACAGGATGCTCCCTATTCATCCTGCCTGACCGACAAAACGGGTCTCTTGAGCCAATAGAGCAATCCTATACATAGAAGATGCAGATCTGAATGTCAATTCATTTCAGGCTTAAAAGTGGTGAATAAAGTTAGGAATATCAAAAAGATCATGCGCTTGCGCGGGCAATTGTACAAAATTGTGCAATAAGTTCGCAAATGTGCAGGTTTGCACAAGGGGAGATCGGTGCCGGCTGCACGGAAAATTATACTTCAGCCATTAGCGTTTGAAGCCGAAAACCCCGCCCCGGCGATTGCCGGAAAATGCCGGACGGCCCTTTTTCCGGGATTTCCGTGACCTGCGCGACGGCGCCTGCCGTTCTTCCTGCGGCAGCGTGTCGGTGAAACTGGAATCGGGCACCGGAATGCCGTCGACTGCTTCGCGGTAATAGCAAAACAATAGTCTGCAGGTGTTGAAATAGCTTTTCCGCTTCAACCATTTGGGCCAGGATTTCCGCTGCCGGTTGTGTATCAGGACGGGCAAATGGGCCAGCAGCGTCGTGATTTCCTGGCGGGTGGAACGCCTGAGATTCAGCTGTATGCCGACGGTTTCGTTGATTCCCTCGCGCAGGTTTTTGGCCAGCTGATAGAGCTGGGGGCCCTTCAGGTTTACATCGACAAGATTGAAATTGGCGATCGCCCAGGGGATCAGCAGGAAGGCCAGGTGGAAATAGTCCGGCTGGCGGTGCGAGCCTGAGGCAACGGCCAGCAGGTTCAAGCGGTCGATTGCCGCGAAGGATCGCTGCAGCAGATCACGGCAGCTCATATTTCCAGGCATGGGGGCGGACATTTGCCCTTCGTAAACCGGAAAGAGGGAGGTGAACAGCTCTGCTTCGACGCTCATGTCGAACCATTGGGCTGAAACGCCGCTGTAGACGTCCTTGAGCAGTTCGTCCCGGAGACGCGAAGGCGGGCAGAGCGACAGCAGATGGCGGTGTTCGCAAATGGCCGACCAGCTTGCCGCTTCCACGGTGAAATTATTGCGCACGCTGTGGCGGATCGCCCGCAGCATGCGGACCGGATCGTGAGTGATCCGCTTTGCCGGCACGCCGATTAAGCGGATCATGCCGCGGTCGAGGTCGTCGACGCCGCCGACATGGTCGATGATCGTGTGGTTTTCGATCTCGTAGAACAGCGCGTTGATGGTCAGGTCGCGGCGCTGCGCGTCCTCGTCGAGCGTACCGAAGGTATTGTTCGGGGCGAGAATTGCCTCAGGACCATCGAGATCGTATTCGCTGAGCGAGCGCAGGGTCGAGACTTCGATGGTTTTCCGATTCTTGAAAAAAACCTGAACGAGCCTGAAACGCCGGCCGATGGTCCGGCTGTTTGAAAAGAGCCGTCTGACCTGTCCGGGCCGGGCGTCGGTGCTGATATCGAAGTCCTTCGGCGTTTTGCCGAGGTACAGATCACGGACACCGCCGCCGACCAGGTAGCTGGAAAAACCGGCCTGGTTCAGCTTACGCATCACGAACAGGGCCTCGTCATCGATGAGATCCGGCCGTATCGGATGATCTGACGGTTGAATGATCGTGGGTTCAGCGGACATCGATCCGGGCTGTCTGCAGTCGTAAAACGGGTTTAGAGATTGAGCTTCATGCGGTGGGAGGTGCAAAACCCCGTTTTTCCCTGTAGACGGACTCCGCCTGACTGACGAACTGTCTGAAAATTTCGGCAACCGGCAGAATGGATTTCATCTTGTACGTATTTTCCCCGGAGAAGAAGAGCCCGTTCTCGTAGTCACCCGCTTTTGCCGCAAGCAGGCGATCGTTGATGCAGTAATGGTGGTCGCAGTTTCGCAGGCACATATGCTTGCACTTTTTGGCAGTCATGTCAACACGCTGGGCGATGGCTTTTACAAACGGCGTTGCGATCGCCCGTCCCGGCAACCCGACCGGCGATGAGGTGATAACGATATCGTCTTTTTCAGCGTTGAGGTAAGCCTGTTTGAATTCGTCCGCCACGTCGCACTCCTCGCTGAGAACAAAGCGGGATGCGACCTGGATGCCGTCGGCGCCGTATTTGTCCATCATTTCTGCCATTTCATAGCCGTTAGTGATGCCGCCGGCGGCGATCAGCGGGATTTTCTTGACGACTTCCCTGACCGTGGGAAACAGGGTTCTCAGGTCAATGTCGGTGCCGAGGTGGCCTCCCGCCTCCTTGGCTTCGACGATAACGGCCGAGGCACCGAGTCGTTCCGCCAGTCTGGCAAGCTTGGGGGACGACACGATCATGGCGATCGGCGTATTGTATTTTTTGCCGATCTTGAAGATGTCACGGGAAAATCCAGCCCCGGTTACGATCAGGTCGACTCCGGCCTCGATCGAGGCCATGACCAGTTCATAGAAATTTTTTGTTGCAAACATGATATTGACGCCGATGATGCCGTCCGTCGATTCTTTGGCCTTCTTTATGTCTTCCCTGACCTCGTCGGCCGGTACGCCGGACCCGCCGATGATACCGATGCCGCCGCAGTCGGCTACCGGTACCGCCAGCGCCGACGTTGAAACCTTGATCGACATTCCGCCCTGAAGCAGGGGGATGCGGGCAGTCAAGTCACCGATTTTGAGAGACGGTAATTTCATGAATTAGGTACTCCTTTTTAAAATGAGGCTCGCTAGGCAACGATAATGCCTGTCTTGTCTTTATTTGTCAAGCGGCGTGTCTCGCGGCGGTGGGGGCACTGCCGCCGTTCAACAATTCTGGAATATATCGTAAGCACTAATTAAAAATATCCTTATAACATGGAGATAGATCTGTTCCGAAAAGGCAGGAATTGAAGCGGTGTCGGTCCGGGTCTGCTTGACAAACGCAGGGTTATGGAGTTAACTTCACTGTTTTTTAATCCAGAATTGGAGGAACCCTTTTGAAAATCAAAGCCCTGAACGGCTTTAAAGATATACTTCCGGAAGACGTAGCCGTGTGGCGGCAGGTGGAGGAAATTGCCCGTGATGTGCTCGAGCGCTTCCATTTTGCCGAAATTCGTCTGCCGATTCTCGAAAAGACCGAGCTGTTCGCCCGCTCTATCGGTGCGGACACCGATATTGTCGAAAAAGAGATGTATACCTTTGTCGACAAGCAGGTGACCATGCGGCCGGAAGCGACCGCTTCGCTGATGCGCTCCTACATAGAACACAGCATGCACGCAGCCAAACCGGTGCAGCGGCTTTTCACGGTGGGACCGATGTTCAGGCACGAGCGGCCGCAGAAAGGGCGGCTTCGCCAGTTTCATCAGCTCGATGTCGAAGTGCTGGGGTCGACGTCACCGCGGCTCGATGCGGAACTGATGAGCCTCGGGTCCATGCTCTTTGCCGAGCTTGGTGTGCAGACCAGTCTCGAAATCAATTCGCTCGGCTGCCCGAAATGCCGGCCGGCGTACCGGCAGCAGCTCCTCGATTTTATCGCCGAACGCAGCGGATATCTCTGCAGTGACTGCAAGCGCCGCAGTGTAACCAACCCGTTGCGGGTACTGGACTGCAAGAAGCCCGGCTGCCGGGAGCAGGTGGTTGACGCACCGTCAGTGATTGAACATCTGTGTTCCGAGTGCGCCGAACATTTTGCCGGGGTCAGGGCAAATCTCGAGCGGCTCGATGTTTCATACACGGTGAATAAATTCATGGTGCGGGGCCTCGATTATTATGTCCGCACGACATTCGAGTTTCTTACCGACCGCCTTGGCGCCCAGGCCGCAGTCTGTGCCGGCGGGCGCTACGACGGCCTCATCGAAATGCTGGGTGGGCCGGCAATCCCCGGCATCGGTTTTGCGATGGGAATTGAGCGGCTGGTACTGCTGCTGAAAGCAACGGAAAAAGCCGTCGGCGACGGAAGCGGGCTCGATGTGTTCATCGCCGGGCTCGGCGACGATGCGGCGGACGTTGCTTTCACGCTGATGCACGGTTTGCGCAGGGATGGTATCCGCGTGGCCATGGACCTCGATGCGAAAAGCCTGAAGAGCCAGATGAAACAGGCGGATAAGGCAGGTTCGCGGTTTGTGCTGATCATTGGTGAGCAGGAACTCGCCGAGAATCGCGCACCGCTGAGAGACATGGCGACAGGCGAACAGACAGAGCTGGAATTGAGCCTGGAATCAATCCGGCAAACCATCACCGATCGCTGCCAAGAGCGCGACGCTGCATACCGAAAAACAGAGAAGACGAATATCAACCAAGCAACCCGGGAAAATTGGAATGACCGGGATGGAAACGAGTAATATTATGGATTCATTGGGAACAATGCGCAGGACGCACAACAATAACGAACTGAGCAGCACCGACATCGGCGATACCGTAACGCTTATGGGCTGGGTGCTGCGCCGGCGCGACCACGGTGGGGTCATCTTTATCGATCTGCGCGACCGGGAAGGCCTGACCCAGGTTGTCTTCAACCCGGAAATCAACCCGGATATTCATGACGAAGCTCATCGTCTCCGCAGCGAATGGGTCATTGCCGTAAGCGGCAAGGTAGAAGCCCGGCCCGGCGACATGGCCAATCCCAAACTGGCAACCGGGGAAATAGAAGTGCTGGTGGACACGCTGAAAATACTCAACACTGCCGAGACGCCTCCGTTTCCGCTGGATGAGGAGAGTGATGTTTCGGACAACCTGCGGCTGCAGTATCGCTATCTCGATCTGAGAAAGCCGGAAATGACCTCGAATCTGGTCATCAGGCATCAGGCGGTGCGGATCATCAGGAACTACCTGAACGATCTGGGTTTTCTCGATATCGAAACGCCGATGTTAACGAAGTCGACCCCGGAAGGCGCGCGCGACTACCTGGTGCCGAGCCGCGTGAATCCGGGAAGGTTCTTTGCATTGCCGCAATCCCCGCAGCTGTTCAAACAGCTGCTGATGATCTCGGGCATGGATCGTTACTATCAGATCGTCAAATGTTTTCGCGACGAAGACCTGCGTGCCGACCGGCAGCCCGAGTTCACCCAGATCGACATGGAGCTGTCTTTTGTCGATGAAGAACAGGTTATCGAAGTGGTCGAAGGCATGATTTCGATGTTGTTCGAAAAAACCTGCGGCGTTGCGGTGGAACCGCCGTTTGCGCGCATGTCATACGATGAAGCGATGGGCCGGTTCGGCACCGACCGGCCGGATACGAGGTTTGGCCTCGAGCTCGTCGATTTGACCGAAATTGCCGCGGGCTGCGATTTCAAGGTATTCAGGTCGGCGGCCGACCAGGGCGGCACCGTGCGGGCGATCAATGCAAAAGGGTGCGCAACGTTTACCCGCAAGGAACTCGACGACCTCACCGATTTTGCCGTGCAGTTCGGCGCCAAAGGCCTGGCCTGGGTGAAGGTCAAGGAGGACGGCAGCTGGCAGTCGCCGATCGCCAAATTTTTCTCTGCTGACGAGCAGGCGCAGATTGCCGCAGCCCTGGGTGCTGAACCGAACGACCTGCTCTTCTTCGGCGCCGACAGGAAATCTGTCGTGTTCCAGGTTCTCGGCGAATTGAGAAACGAGCTGGCGCGAAGACTCGACCTGCTCGATAAGGGGCGGTTCAATTTTACGTGGGTGACTGATTTTCCGCTGGTCGAATACGACGAAAAGGAGAAGCGTTATCAGGCGCTGCATCACCCGTTTACCGCTCCCAGAGATGCCGATATCGACAAACTCGAAAGCGATCCCGCCGCTGTCTGCAGCAGGGCGTATGACCTGGTCCTGAACGGCAATGAAATCGGCGGCGGCTCAATTCGTATACACGATTCCGAGCTCCAGATGCGGGTGCTCAAGGCCTTGTCCATCAGTGAAGAAGAGGCCGAGGAAAAATTCGGATTCCTGCTGCGTTCATTGAAATTCGGTGCCCCGCCTCACGGCGGCATCGCTTTTGGGCTGGACCGGCTGCTGATGTTGATCACCGGCAGCGACTCGATCAGGAACGTCATCGCATTTCCGAAAACCCAGAAGGCAACCTGCCCTCTGACCAGCGCACCGTCCCCGGTTGCCCGCAGGCAGCTCACCGAACTCCATATCAGGCCGGACTGGAAAGAGTAGTCCGTTCGCTTACCACCCGTGCGCGGCCAGTTGGATGAAAAACAGATAACTGGCCGCCAGGGTTATCCCGGTTATACAGAGCGTTGCAGATGCGGTGAGCAGCAGGTCGCGGCGATGCTCGGCCAGATAGGCCAATTTTCGCTTTAACCAGTCGCTCATCCTGCCGACGGCGGGTGATTCGATTCCGGCCGGCACCCTGAAGGAGAAGTCGGTTCCTGCACTGAATTCCTGCATCTGTTTCATCGCATTTCCTCCACAAAAATTAAAAACTCCAGTAAGGCAATGTTTCAGGGTCGCCTCAACTCTTATGGGGGCAGTGTAGCGTCGCCGGGGTATCACAGAGTGATCACCCCGCTCTTTTTTTATTGCTTTTGTTGTTTTTTTCTGTTTTCGACATAAGAGAAGCCGGAAGTCAGGAGCCAGAATTAAAACCAGAAATGAGGGAGCGCGTGATGAGAGTACTGATATGTGCGGTTGCGTTGATGGTGGGGATGTCGGGGACGGCTTTTACCGCTGAAATGGCGGGAGTCCAGCTGGTTGATTCAATTACCCAGGAGGGCGGGACTCAACTGCAGTTCAACGGCGCCGGGATTCGTTCCAAATTCGTCGTCAAGGTGTACGTGGCGATGCTCTACCTTGAAAACAAGAGCAACGATGCAGCCGCGGTTATCAGCGATGCCGGAGCGAAGCAGCTGATCATGCATTTCCTCTACAAGGAAGTCGATAAGGACAAGCTGGTCGATGCATGGAATGAAGGATTCGACGGCAACGGCAGCGCCGAGCAGCTTGAAGCGCTCAAACCCGAGATCGAGCGCTTCAACTCGCTATTCGAGACGGTAAAGAAAGACGATCGAATCGTCCTCGATTACATACCGGGAACGGGAACCGTGGTTACGGTCGCCGGACAGCAGAAAGGAACCATTCCCGGCAAAGATTTCAACGACCTGCTGCTGTCTATCTGGCTCGGTAAAAAGCCGGTAACCGAAAAGCTCCGCGACGGGCTGCTCGGCAAATAGAACAATTTTTCATGGGCTTACAGTTCGGGGATCCCTTTTGGGATAAGACAGGCAAACACCAGGTCCTGATCTCCATTGTTGCGGAACTGGTGTTCCTCATTTCCCGGGATGAAGACTATTGAACCGGCGGCAACATCCGTCCACGCTCCGGCTTGGAGCACCTGGCCCGATCCGGAGTGGACCAGGACTTCGTGTTCCCAGTCATGGGTGTGCCGGGGAGTGAACCCCCCCGGGTTAACCGTGAATATCCTCATGCAGAAATTCGGGGCGCCGTCGGCCTTGCCGATCGCGATTCTCCCGGTTACTCCCTGAACGTTATCCCCGTTGTATTCCTGTGATTCCAGTGTTTCGTAGTGTGCGACCTTCATAAATTTATTCTCCGTTGATAAAAATGACTCCTTGCGCTCAACTATAGTGCCTCGATCTCAATTTTCCATATTCAGGGCAATTTTGCTGTAAAGGAGTTTCCGGGGAAGGCGGTGGCGGTATGTTCCGGACTGCTTCTCTCCGGCCTTTTCGCCTCCGCGATGCAGTCCGGAACATACCGTCACCGCCGGCGAATACGTTCGCTGCTTCACCTCTCCCAGGGTATGATGAAGCATATATCCGCAATGATCGGGATAATTCTCTAATCTTTAGACGACCAGATTCCCAGGTAAATCGCGAAAATAACAACCCCAACGCCGAACCACTGCGTACCCGATGTTGGCCTATCAAACAGCAGTACATCCCACAGAAACGCCAGGGACGGCTGCAGCAGCAGGATAAGCCCGGCGATCGACGGCATGACTTTGGGCAGGCTGCCCGCGATAAACCCCCAGCCAACAGCCTGGCTGAACAGCCCTAATCCGGCCAGGGAAACCAGCGACTGCAGCGACGGAATCGCAAAAGACTTTCCGGAAATAAAGATCAATGGACCCAGGACCGCACTGGTAACGGCGGAGATGAGCAGCAGCACATAGATAAAACTCAATTCCTCCTGGAGCTGCTGGATCTTTCTTAATGCCAGGATGAAGCAGGAGTAAAAGACTGCGGTGAGCAGTCCGAAGAACACGCCGATCCGGTAGTGGGCGGGAAGGCTGTCCCAGTCGATACCGATTATCAGAAATAATCCGCAGAAGGCGAGCGGCAGGGAAAAAAAGAACAGGCTGCGGGCAGGCTGTCCGAAAAACAGTATCGATATGATGGTGAGGACAAAAACTTGAAAGTTCCCGAGAATTGTCGCAAGGCCCGGTCCCACGTAGCGGATGGAAACATGCCAGCAATACAGGTTGGCGGCGAAACAGAGCCCGCAGAGAATGCAATAGCCCCATGCCGGCAGACCGAGCGGCCGTATTTCTTTTCCGGCGACACAGGCGATGCCCAGGAAAATTAGACCGAAAAAGACCCGGTAGAAGGCCGATATGATCGGGTCCACCTGCGACCATGTTACCCAGTTTGCTGAAAAACTGATAAAAATGGCGCCGATTAATATGTAAGCGATATCCTTAGGGGTGCTGGCGGTATTTTTGCGTGTCATGGTCGGCGGCAGGGTAAAAAGGGTTAACCGGAAGAGCGGATTTTAGCAGTAGCGCCGATGATCGCAATGGAAAATTATAATATCAGAACAGTATTCGCCCTGGCCGTGAGCAATCGGGGCAGCAGGTTTCCTGACAAGTTTCTGCTTTTGCGGATTATTTGTGTGGCAGGCAAGGGCGTTCCTTAGAAAACCGGCTTGATTTTTCCCGTACGATTTGTTACTGAGCTTACCTAAGTTTTGGGGAAATGCACAAATAACAGAGCGGTTTGTGCTCTCCCGCGTATACCCGAAAGAAGCATTCGAGCCTGCGCTTTTTAATCTGTTTTTGAGGGAACTATGAAAGATCTGACAAGCACGTATCTGGGCCTGAAATTAAAGAATCCGCTTGTCGTCGGAAGCTGCGGCTTGACCGGGGCTGTCGCGAAAATCGAAGAACTGGCGGAAGCCGGAGTCGGCGCGGTTGTCCTGAAGTCACTGTTCGAAGAACAGATCGAAGCCGAACTGCAGCAGAATCTTGACGAATACCAGACGGACTATCCCGATGCATACGACTATGTTCGTCAGTACACGAGGGAGACGGCGGTCACTGAATATCTGGACATGATCGCCGACGTGAAGAAAAAAATCGAGATTCCGGTTATTGCCAGCCTCAACTGCGTGACGGCCGATGAATGGACAAGTTTTGCCGGTAAATTCGAAAAGGCCGGTGCCGATGCGCTGGAGATCAACATCTCCCTGCTGCCCAGCGATCAGAAGAAGGAATGCGGCGCGTACGAGCAGATCTACTTCGACGTGCTCAAGAAGGTCAGTTCCGTTGTCTCGGTTCCGATCGCACTCAAAATGAGCAGTTATTCGTCTTCTCTGGCCAACCTGACATCGCGGCTTCACTGGACCGGCAAGGTCGGTGGTTTTGTGCTGTTCAACCGTTATTATCAGCCCGATATCAATATCAAGACGATGGAACTCAGTTCAGCCGGCATCTTCAGCCAACCGCAGGATATCGCGCTGCCGCTGCGCTGGATTGCCCTGCTTTCCGGCATGATCGAAAGCGATTTTGCCGCGTCAACCGGTGTTCACGATGCCGCAGGTGTGGTGAAGATGCTGCTTGCCGGGGCCACAGCGGTACAGGTGGTCTCGACCCTGTATGAGAACGGCGCCGACCAGGTCGGAACGCTTTTGAGCGGCCTCGAGAGCTGGATGGAGGAGAAGGGGTTCAGGGCGGTTGACGAATTCCGAGGGCGCCTGGCCTACAAATTCGAAGATGATCAATCCGCCTTCGAGCGAATTCAGTTTATGAAACATTACTCAGGTATTGCCTGAAACAGATACCACCCACTAATTTTTGTCTGAAACGGGATAATATGTCAGCGAATCTAACATTTCCGAAAGGCGGTGTGCATCCGCCTGAAGCAAAGGGTCTGACCGAAAAACTGGCGGTTGAGGTAATGCCGTTGCCGGATGAGCTCGAGCTCGTGCTCGGTATGCATATCGGCGCTCCGTGCACGCCGACCGTGAAGCGTCGTGAAGAAATCACCGAGGGGGCAGTGATCGGGGACGTAAAAAAAGGCCTGGGGGTACCGCTGCACGCTCCGGCAGCCGGTTCGGTCAAGGCCATTGCCAGTTCCGCTCACCCGATGCGCGTGAGCACGCCGTCGATCACGATCAAAACCGATCCGGAAGCCGCCCCGCTCACCTGGGAAGCGAATGGTGACTGGCGGAATGAGTCGGCCGAAGCACTGCTCGGCAAAGTCCATGATGCCGGCATCATCGGTATCGGCGGCGCCGGTTTTCCCACCCACGTCAAGCTCAAGCCCCCGGCCGACAACCCGGTGGATACGCTGCTGCTCAACGGGGCGGAATGTGAGCCGTATATCACCGCGGATCACCGGACGATGCTGGAGCAGGCTGAAGCAATCGTGGAAGGTGCCAAGATCCTGTTGAAAATCCTCGGTATCAAGACCTGTGCGATCGGTATCGAGAGCAACAAGCCCGATGCGATCAGCACGATGAACGCAGCCGTTGCGGCCGCGACCGAGCCCGCATACGATATCAGGGTGGAGACGCTCGAGGTGAAATACCCGCAGGGCTCTGAGAAGCAGCTCATCCAGGCCATTACCGGCAGGAAGGTGCCGTCCCTGGCGCTGCCGTCCGCCGTCGGCGTGGTCGTGCACAACGTGTCGACCACCAAGGCCGTGTATGAAGCGGTCGCACTTGGCAAACCGCTGATCGAAAAAGTCATCACCGTTTCCGGACGCGGTATCAACAAGCCGGCCAACCTGCTCGTAAAAATCGGCACGAAGGTAAGCGATATCGTCGAATACTGCGGCGGCTGCACGCCTGATCTGGCCCGCATCGTTCTGGGCGGGCCGATGATGGGATTTGCGGTGTCCACCCTGGATATCCCGGTAACCAAGACCACCTCTTCGATTCTGTTTTTGACCGAGGATGAGATCGATACGCGGGAAATGTCCAACTGCATCCGCTGCGGCTGGTGCCTGGAGGCCTGTCCGATGGGGCTGGAGCCGAAGGAAATCGGTGTTTATGTAGAGGCGAACCGGGCTGAAGATACCGCCCAGTTCGGCGTATTTGATTGTTTTGAGTGCGGAAGCTGTGCCTACGTCTGTCCGGCCAAGCGGCCGCTTGTACAGCTCATCCGCCTGGCCAAGATGAAAGCGAAGCGCTCGTGAGGCCGGCAGAGATTAACCAAGGCAGGAAGGAGTATCGTCATCGAACCGAAAGTAACTGAGAACCAGGCGCCGACCGTCGCCCCCATGTGGAATGTCTCAGTATCTCCGCATGTACGCAGCAATGAGTCGGTTGACAAAATTATGTGGACCGTGGTGGCCTGTCTGGTGCCGCCGCTTGTGTTGTCGATCTTTGTTTTCGGTATCCAGGTGCTGTTTATTACCGCGGCATCGGTGCTCAGCTGTATGGCGGTCGAAGCGATCAGCCAGAAGCTGCTGGGTAAACCGATAACGGTCAGGGACGGCAGCGCCGCCCTGACCGGTATGCTGCTGGCGTTTGTTGTTCCCCCCGGGGTCGGCTATATGACGCCGGTGCTCGGAGCGGTTATGGCGATCTATATCGGCAAGCACCTGATGGGCGGGATCGGCTACAACATTTTCAACCCGGCACTGCTCGGACGGGCGTTCCTGCTCGCCACCTTTCCGGTCGCAATGACGTCGGCTTGGCTGCCGCCGATGACCGACGGGGCGCTTTTTACCTACATGACCGGCGCGGTCGATGCCATTTCCACCGCCACTCCGCTGGCGGTCATAAAGGAGCAGGGGATGGTGGGTTTTCGCGACACATACGGCAGCGGGATGGAAGTTTACGCGTCCTTCTTCCTCGGCTGGAAACCGGGCTGCATCGGCGAGACGTCGGGACTGCTGCTCGTGCTCGGCGGCCTGTTTCTGATGTATAAGCGCTACATCACGTGGCATATCCCGGTTTCGATGCTGGCCACGATGGCCGTACTGGCCTGGTTATTCGGCGGGGAGACGCTCTTCACCGGAGACCCGATCCTGCACCTGGTGACCGGCGGCGCGCTGCTCGGTGCGATTTACATGGCCACCGACTACGTGACTTCTCCCAGTACGAAAAGCGCCCAGCTTGTCTACGGGGCCGGTATCGGCGCCCTGACCATGCTGATCAGGCTCAAGGGCGGCTATCCGGAGGGGGTCTGTTATGCGATTTTGCTGATGAACCCGCTCAGTACCGTGCTGGATAGCTGGTTCAAGCCGAAGCGGTTCGCAGGGCCGGCGGGAGGTGACAAATGAAAATGATCATCACCATCATATTCCGCCTGACCGTTTCATGTCTGCTGGCGGGACTGGTCATGGGCACGACGTTTGTTCTTACCAACAAGGCCAAAAAGGCGAATGAATTTGCCCGGGAAGAGCGGGTCGTTTACTCGCTGCTGGGCTTTTCCAAAGAGAACCCGATTCCCGAATCGATGGGCATGTACGAGGTGTTCCGCTACCTGGTTTCCGAAAACGGTCAGCAGACGATCGGTTACCTGGTGCCGCTCGGGGGGCATGGGGAAGATGGCGGATTTTCTTTTATCAGGATCGACCTGGACGCGGCGTTTGTCGACAAGACCGATGTTGCACTGAGCCATGACAAGGTGCGGGAGCAGGGCGATCGCGATGCGGCGGTCCAGGCCGCGCTGGGAACGGACAAAACGATTCGTTTCGTCGAGCAGACCGTAGTCGTGACCGATCACGGCGAACGCACCGCATACCTGCTGCACGGTAAGTTTCCCGGGTATAAAACCAATATCGCCATCATGCTTGCACTCGCTCCCGACTATTCGGTAATCGGTCTGGAGATCATGGAGCATGAAGAAGATCCGGGACTCGGTGCGGAAATTGAACAGAATTACTTCAAAAAGCAGTTCATGTTCAAGCCGTTTGAAAAGATCAAGGCAATCGAAGTGGTCAAGGAACCGATGCCGGTCGAATACGTCGACGCGCTTGAGGGCAAGATTGACGAAGCCGCGGCGGCGGACATGATGAAGCAGTACAAGGATAATGATATTTACGCACTGACCGGCGCAACCATTTCATCGGATGCGGTCAGTTCCGGTATTAAGGCGATGACCAGGAAATTTGCGTATCGCTTCGATGTTCTCGACCAGGTAATCGAGGAACAGCATATCGGCGTACCTTTCTAATTCAAGAGGGATTCAGCGTGGCTACCGAAAAAACACATGGGCAACTTGTTGCCGACGGGATCTTGAAGGAGAACCCGATTTTCAAACTGGCGCTTTCGATGTGTCCGGCGGTTGGTATTTCCACCACGGTCATGAACGGCATCATGCTCGGCATTGCCGTTCTGATGGTTCAGGTGCTTTCCAGTGTGACGATTTCCGCATTGAAAGATTTCATCCATCCGCGAATCCGCATCCCGACCTATACGTTGACGATCGCGACCTGGGTTACGGTTATCGACCTCTCCCTGGCCGCCTATTTTCCGGCCGCATACATCAAGATGGGTATCTTCGTAAAAATCATCGTGGCGTTCGCGATTATTACGATGCGGCTCGAGATGTTTGCCTGCAAGGAATCGGTGCCGGCGTCTTTCTGGGACGGCCTGGGCATGGGACTTGGATTCCTGATCGGTATGGTCGTGCTCGGTGCGGTCCGTGAACTGCTCGGTTCCGGGGCGCTTCTCGGCTACGACGTGCTCGGCTTCAAACCGCTGCTGTTCTTCATCCTGCCGAGTGCCGGTTTCTTCGTGGTCGGTTTGATGATGGGATTTTTCAACTGGATCGAAGAATTTTACAAGGCTCGCAAAAGGGGGTAACTGATGAACCGGATTACATACACACTGCTGTTCTTCCTGGTCAACCTGGTCGGGTTCGCCGGCGTGGCCCAGGCGGCTGATCTGGTGACGGGAACCGAATTCGGCGCCGCCAACGAGATTATCGTCCACTTCAGTAAGGCGGTCGATAAGGCCGAGGCCGCCGATCCCGGACGCTATATCGTCTTCGAGGAGCTGGACCCCGATATTCGTCTGGAAATCGAGTCGATTGCGGTCGCCGACAGCGGCAGGGAGGCGGTCCTGACGTTTGCCGATCCGCTCAACAGCCATAACACCCATATCGTCAATACCATCGGTATCGGCGGGGTGGAACAGGCTTCGTTTTCGGTCAGCAAACCATATCTGGGCTATCTGGCCTCGATTTTGATTGCGGCGCTGCTGATCAACAACTTCGTATTCACGAAATATCTGGGACTCTGCGTATTTTTCGGCACGTCGAAGCGCAAAGACACCGCCACCGGCATGGGCGTCGTGTTCACCATCGTTATCGTCGTGGCCGTGTCGATGGCCTGGGTCCTGTATCAATATGTGCTCAAACCCTTCCACCTCGACTATCTGCAGATCGTGGTCTTTATCGGCCTGACGTCGCTGACGATCCAGGCGGTGGATACGATCCTGCGTAAAGTAAACCCGATTTTGTTCAAGTCGTTCGGCGTCTTCCTGGTCCTCGTTATCGCCAACTGCATCATCATCGCAGTGCCGCTGCTGATGGCCAGCAATGAATACAACTATTTCGAAACACTCATGCTCAGCCTCGGGGCCGGCTTCGGTTTTCTGCTCGCGCTGTACCTGATGAGTTCCGTCAGGGAGCGTATCGATCTGGCGAGGATACCGGAATCTTTCAAGGGGCTGCCGATCGCGTTTGTGGTTGCCGGACAGTTTGCAATGGCGTTTCTGGGGTTTTCCGGACTGCAGCTGTTTTAATCGAAGTTTTTAAACGGGAGTTGTGAGAAACTATGGATTTTGAATTGATCAAACTCGCCATTGGCGGCCTTGTCTTTCTCGGGTGCATCGGCCTGTTTTTCGGCATCGGCCTGGCCCTCGCCGCACATAAATTTGCAGTGGAATCGAATCCGTTGATCGAGGAAGTGCTCGAGTCGCTGCCGCTGGCCAACTGCGGCGGCTGCGGCTATCCCGGTTGTGAAGGGTATGCGATCGCGGTGGTGACCGAACCGGATGTGCCGCCGAACCTCTGTTTCCCCGGCAAAGAAGCGGTTGCGGAAAAAGTGGCGACGCTCACCGGCAAGAAGATGGCGGCGATGGAAGATACCGTCGCGGTAGTCAGGTGCTCGCGTATCGAAGGCAACGTAAGCCGCAAGTATGACTATATCGGCTTCACGAGCTGCACCGCCGCCAATCTCGCCTTCGGCGGACCCACCGCCTGCTCGTATGCCTGCGTCGGCCTTGGTGAATGCGCCGAGGCCTGTCAGTTCGGGGCGATCACGATGGTAGACGACTTTCCGGTGATTGATCCGGACAAATGCGTCAGCTGCGGCGTCTGCGTGAAGACGTGCCCGAAGAACATCATCGAGCTCCAGTCCCTGAAGGCCCGGGTCTGGGTTCCCTGTTCGACGAAGGATCCGGCCAAGAAGGTGAAAAGTATCTGCAAAGTCGGGTGCATCAGCTGTAAAATGTGCATCAAGGCATGCCCCGCCGACGCGGTTACGATGGAAGACGGTATTATCGAGATCGATCACAAGGCCTGCATCGATTACGGTCCGTCATGCGAAGAAGCATGTGTAACGAAATGCCCGCAGGATATCTTCAGGCATTATCAGGGACGCGAAGTTGTCGCCACGTCAGCCGAAGACGGCCTGAAGATGGCCGGTTGATTTTTCCCCGGTTGACAGAAAGCGGAAATGCAGGCCGCAGATGCATCGCGTTGTTGACGACAGACGCCGTACCCTGCTCAAATTGACAGGGCTGCTCGGTATAGCAGCCCTGTCGCCATTTATACCTCACCAGGAACACGCAGAAGCACTGTGGTTCAACCGCAGGAAGCACAAACTATCCCGCACGCGCCTGACGATGGGCACCTTTGTTGCGATCACCGTCATCCACCCGTCAAAAGATGAGGCGGAAGAGGCGATTGAACTGGCCTTCGAGGAGATCGAACGACTGGCTTTCCTGCTGTCTCGGCACGATCCGGATTCACCGGTTTCCGAGCTGAACCGGACCGGTACGCTCTCTGATATTCCCGTCGAAGTGCATGAAGTTGTTGCGCGGGCCCGGTATTTTTATCAGCATACCGGAGGGGTTTTCGATATTTCGGTAAAGCCGCTGATGGATTTGTACCAGCGCAGTTTCGCATCCGGCAGCAAACCAGGTGACGGGGATATCGAACGGGTGCTGCACAGGATCGGCGGCGCCGATATCGAGCTTGACGAGAGTCGAATTTGGTTCAGACGGACCGATATGGGAATTACGCTGGACGGTATTGCCAAAGGATACATCGTCGATCGTGCATCCCGGCTCATGACGAAAAACGGAATTGTCGACCACCTGATCAATGCCGGCGGGGACATTCGTACATCCGGCGCCGCCGCCGGTGGAAAACGGTGGACGATTGCGATTCAGGACCCCGAAAAGAAACGGGAATTTCCCGATATCATCGAGATGGCGGACGGAGCCATTGCGACCTCGGGCAATTATGAAATTTTCTATGACACCGAAAAGATGTTTCACCATATCATCGACCCGCGCACCGGCAGATCGCCGAATCACTCCTCGAGCGTGACGGTTACGGCCCCGACCGTGATGGATGCCGACGCGCTGGCCACGGCGCTTTTTGTACTTGCACCCGATGAAGGACGTGGTTTAATTGAAACGAGGCCTGGCAACGAGTGCTTCATCATTGATTCCGACGGGGCTGTTACCCGGTCTTCAGGATGGCTCAGTTGACAGGCTGATCACGCGTGATTCCCCAATAGCGGTAAAACCTGCAGTTCATGGAGGGCACCATGGCCGAGCACCTGATTTGTGACCGAGGCGAAAATTTCGTTGGTTCGATAACGCTGAACCGTCCCGACAATCTCAATACGTTCAACACCGCGATGGCAGGAGAACTTGCCCGGGCACTCGTGGATATGGACGCTGATCCGGAGGTCAGGGTGATCGTCGTGAAAGGGGCCGGCAGGGCTTTCTGCGCCGGTATCGACGTCAATGAACTGGAGGGCAAGACGACGCTCGAGTACCGTGCCTGGATCGAGCACATGGAGAAGCCGCTGATCACTGTCGCGATGATGAAGAAACCGGTAATTGCCCAGGTTCAGGGCGTGGCCGCGGCCAACGGGATGGGACTGGTGGCCGCATGCGACCTGGCGGTGGCCGCCGATAACACGAAAATGGGCCTGACTGCGATCAATGTGGGACTCAACTGCGTCGGTCCGATTATTCCGGTGGCGCGCTGCGTCGGCCGGAAAAAGGCGCTGGAATTGCTGCTCTACGGGGACCTGATCAAGGCCGATGAAGCGCTGTCATTGGGGCTGATCAACAAAGTCGTGCCCAAAGAAGATCTCGAAGAAAAGACGATGGACTGGGCGGCCGACCTGGCCCGTAAAAGCCCGATCGCCGTACAGATAGCCAAGAAAGGCTTCTATGTGTCTGAAGATATGGACTATTTCAGGCAGTTCGAGATGATGAACGAGGCCTTTGCCCGGCTGTGCTCGAGCGACGACGCTAAAGAAGGGGTAAGGGCTTTTTTCGAAAAACGTAAACCGGTCTGGAAGGAATGCTGAACCACGTATTATACCGTCTGGCAATTATCGCAGGATTTATGCTCGTGTCGCTCTGCACCGTTCCAGCTCAGGCGTTCGTCTGTTCAGGATCGCTCTACAACAACCCGTCTTTCAAGGAGCGGACAACCGATTTTTCGCCGTACGAAAAAATTTATCTTATCGTCGAATGCACCGGTCTGGAGTCGGGCGAGTATACGATGCACGCCAACTGGACCCATAAACAGCGGGGAGTGATCCGCTCAGACAAACACCAGTTTACAGCCGAGCATGATCGTAAACACGGAATTTTCTTCTGGCTCAAGTTGAGCAAGAAAGGGCCGGTTTCATCGATGTTGACAAACCAGGATTTTCACGAAGAGAATTTCGGCGAATGGGTGGTTGAAACGTATCTGAACGATGAGCTGATTGTATCGAACGAATTCACGATTACAGACGATTAAATAAAAAGGGCCGCTGAAGAAGTTAATCTTCAGCGGCCCTTTCTGATCAGAGAAATTCTATATCGCTACAGCATGCACGGGGCGTAATCTACCTTGACCAGGGCCGTTTCAATATTGCATTCCTGCTCGATTGTTTCTTCCCCGGTATCCGGGTCCACCGTTACTACGCCAGTCGGTATACAGACGGGAGCTTCATCGAACCACAACGTTACTTTACGTGGACTCATGCCTTCGTAGTAGGCGCAGTTCCAGGTACAGATCTGCCGGGTGGTGATAACGTTTTTGTCGGCGTTCCAACAAGTGACGTTATCGTTTTCATCCACGGTGAAGCTGACATCGGGAAAGTCTCCCCTGGCGCCTGCCGTACCGCCGTCATCCCCGTTGTCACAGCCGTTGAGCATAACCACAACACAAAACCAGCACAGCACCGTAAGAACCGTTTTCATGGAAAGCCTCACAATCGTCGTATTCTGTTGTTCAGTAGGACCACCCCGCTCTCCGAGCCGGTAAGGGTCATTTTTGTGTAACAATGTTAAAAGACTAGCACGTTCATTACGCAGAAATCAAGTAAATTCCAATACTCAGAAAGGTGCGTAAGCGGTTTTTCAAGGATACGTGCGCATGAAATTACAGATTGGTGAGTATTTATTTCTTTTATTTCAGTTGGTTGTGGCTGGATGATGGTGGAGGGTCGTCGCCCTTGAAACTGTATAAAAATTTGTACCGAACCTTGATCACATACGATTTCAGGTAGATGGAGGAGCGGTCTCTTCCTGATTTTTCAGGATGAATACGAGCATGATGAAAAGGATGTAGTCGATGATGGACGCAGCCGAAAAAACCAGAAAATCGAGTACCAGGAAAATCGGGCTTGTTTCGGGGGCGATTCCGGCCCGCTGGGATTGAAGAAGCAGCATGCTTGCTTCAAGCAGCAGGACGACCAGAATGAGCGGGGTCGCCCGTGACAGGTTGCTGAACAGAAAGGCTATCCCCGCAACTATGGCACCGCGCCCGCTGCCGGACCGGTAAAATACCGGGATAACAAAAAGGTAGACAAGGCTGCAGAATATCAGGGTGATCTCGAGTATGCCGCCGCCGGAAATGGTGCCGGGGACGATGCCGGCGAGCATCGATATGAACATCGAGGCCAGAAAAATCGGCGGCAGGTACATGCGTATGACCAGCCAGATATAGCCGGGTACGTAGGTTCTGAAAATCTTTGGGATCGACGTGTACGTATCTTCGATCAGCTCAAAATAGATGCCGTAGATGACCGGCGGAGAGATAATCGTCAGGATCGTAATGAAAATGTTGAGCGGCCAGTAAAGGCTGGAATCCTTGAGCGGCAGAGCCACGACGCTGAGGGCGGCGACAAAGCATACCCACCAGATAACGATCGTGTTGCTTCTGACCATGAGCAGCGCATAGTTCAGATACGTTTTTAAATTCCAGGGAGTCATTGATTATTCAGTGCTGATCAACGGCGACTGCATACTTTATGTGTCTTGGGGTATTCGTTCGTAGCGGACGATGTCGTAGGGTTCCTCTTCATGGTACGACTGCCGGTCTATTTCCCTGAACCGGGCGGGGTCGATCGCATCCAGGCAGACATCGCCTGCAACATCGCGTTCCAGTTCGGTGACGATCAGCGTGTCTGTGTAAGGAAGGGCCAGTCTGAAAATATCCGCGCCGCCGATGATAAACGCTTTATCGTGGTTTTGGCAGTGCTCGACGGCATCTTCGACCGAATGCATGATAAAGCAACCGGGGATTTTAAGATCCTGATTTCTGGTCAGGACGATATTATCGCGTCCGGGCAGCGGTCTGCCGATGGAAGCGAAGGTTTTGCGGCCCATGATCAGCGGGAAGCCCATCGTCGTTTTCTTGAAGTGAAGGAGATCGGACGGCAGGTGCCACGGTAATTGACCGTCGCGCCCGATGACGCCATTTTTTGCGACTGCGACAATGATGATTATTTCCGCCATGGTTTTTCCTCTATATCATGTTTCATTCATCTATCTTTATCTCCCGGTTTGCCTCCAATCTGGTATTATAGTTCGTGATGAATGCTGAGGCAATGACCACGCTCCATCACCGTTGGCAAAGACCTGGAAAAATAACCGGGCATCTCCTGGAAACCCGCTGATAAGAAAGGGCAAGCGTATTGGAACACAAATCCCGTCTGTCGGTCCACCTGCTGCTTTTTATCAGTACGACTATCGTATCGACCTCCTTCATTGTCGCTGATATCATCGCCGAGGCGCTGGATCCGTTGGCGCTGACTTTTGTCAGGTTCTGCATCGCCGCGCTGCTGCTGCTGCCGATCGTGGCGTTAAAACACGGCTTGAAAATTTCCCTGCGGTCGTTTTGGGGATATGCGACGATCAGTGGCTGCCTGGTGATTTTTTTCTGGGCGATGTTCCTGTCGCTCAGGTATACGACGCCGCTCAACATCAGCGTTCTGTTCACCCTGGTGCCGGTGATTTCGGCGCTTTTTACCACAGCTGTAAACCGGGAACGCACCTCAGGGCTGCTGCTCTGCGCCCTCGCGGTCGGGCTTGCCGGGGCAGTCTGGGTTATCTTCGAGGGCGATTTCGCCCGGATCAGCAGCCTCGTCTGGAACCGGGGCGATCTCATTTTTTTCGGGGGCTGCCTGGGGATGGCGCTCTATACGCCGCTTATAAAACGCGTGCACCGAGGTGAGCCGATGGAAGTCATGACTTTCTGGATATTGGTCAGCGGCTGTATCTGGCTTCTGCCCGGCAGCTTCCTGGCGATAAGGACCAGCGGGCTGGGCCCGGTTTCTGCGTCCGTGTGGCTGTGGATCGTTTACCTTGCCCTGTTTTCAACTGTGGTCACGTTCTATATAACCCAGCACGCCACCCGCCGGATTGGACCGACGATAGTCATTTCCTACTCGTATCTTTATCCGATGCTGGTTGTAGTGCTGGAATTCCTGCTCGGGTACGGTCTGCCGCCGGTGCGCATTATCCCCGGTATTGTCCTGACGCTCGCGGCAATGCTGCTGTTGCTTCGCTCTTCGCCGCAGCACGACTCCCGCTAACTACCGGTTAACGGATACGATCCTTCGATGCGGTGGATTGCGCCTTCGGCGCTTAACCTGCTTGAATACAGATTTACCCTGTCGACGGTAAACGGGGGGGATTTCAGCAGGGCATTGCCGGCCAAAAAATCGGCAACCCGCTTCGGGGGGCTGTTCTTCAAGCGGGCCACGGTGATATGGGGGCTGAATTTTCGCCGTTCCGGCTCGATGCCGCATGTGCTCAGCACGGTGTTGACGCGGTTGCGCAGAATCATCACGTCGCCCACCGGCCTGACACCGGCCCAGAGAACGCGGGGGGTTCCGCGCGGCGGAAAGTGTCCGGTTCCCTCTATGCAGAGTGACAGCGGTTGACTCTGCAGCTCATGCAGCCGCTCTCTCACGTCGTGAAACAGGTTTGCTTCTACTTCCCCGATGAAACGCAGGGTCAGGTGGATCTGCTCGGCCGGGACCGCCCGGGCACCGGGAAGGGTAGCGCCGAGGCTTGACAGCCGCCTGCGGATTTGGGGATCGATTTCGATCGCAACAAAGAGCCTGATCATGACGGATTGCCCAACAACTGGATGATTTCGTTGGCGATGGTCAGCCCGAATATAGCGGTGATGGTCGGCAGACTGCCCAGGGTGTTTCTCGTCCTGCCCCGGTCGATGGTTCTTTCTGCCGGATCTTCCATATCGCTCCGGGAAAATTCTACCCGGACAGGTTCAAGCGAATAGACACATGTGATTCCCGCCGTAATGCCTTCTTTTCGCAGTCGTTTCCTGATCCGTTTGGCGAGCGGGCAGTGATCCGTACGGGACAGGTCGTCGATCCGGATTTTCAGGGGGTCGGTACGCAGGGCGGCACCCATCGACGAAAAGGTCGGCAGGCCGCTTGCATGGGCAGCCCTGAGCAGTTGTACTTTCGGGTTCAGGGCATCGATGGCATCGACAATCGCGTCGGGCTTTTCAGCAAGAACCGACCCGATATTGTCAGCGTCGACGAACAGGTCCCGCACGTCAATGCGGCAGGCCGGATTGATATCGGCGACACGCTGTGCGGCAACGTCGATCTTGCGTTTGGCGATGGTGGATTCCAGCGCCCAGATCTGGCGGTTTATATTGGTCTGCTGGACAACGTCGAAGTCGACCAGCGTAAAGCGGCCGATGCCGGCCCGGGCCAGGCCTTCGACGGCATAGCCGCCGACCGCACCGAGACCGATGACGGTTACATGGGCCGCGCTGAGCCGGGCGAATGCCTCCTCACCGATCAGCCGTCTGGTTCGTGAAAATCGCTGCATTTTTCAGGATCTGAGATGATAGATCATGCACTTCAACCTGCATCAGTGCCGCAGTGTACCGGTACAGGGCGGCTACGGCAACCGGTTCGTTGAGGTCGGCGGTAACAGAATCGACGTCTTTCAAGTTCTGATTTTTCTGATATGGAGCATCGGTTTCAAGCATCAGGGCCGATAGCGGGGTCCGGGCTACCGTGCGCCGCAGCTTCTGCTTATCGTCCCGGGCGATCATGGCTGAGAAGGAAATGAGACAGCCGAAATCGACCAGCCGCTTCATCGTTTCGGTCGAACCGCTGAACGAGTGAATCAGCAGTTTCGGCAATCGGCCCGCGGCTTCCATGGTTCTCAGCGTGTCGACCAGCGGTCCCCATGCTCGCACGCAGTGAACCGAGACCGGCAGGCTCAGTTCCGCAGCCAGATCAAGATGCTGTATGAACGTGCGCCGCTGTGTTTCAAAATTAACCGCTCTGAGCTTATCCAGGCCGGTTTCCCCGATTCCCACGGGGCGATTCTGAAACGATGCAGCAACCGTGGCGAGGCGTTCCTGCCAGCCGGGGGCTGCTTCCTGGCAAAACCACGGGTGGATGCCGAAAAACGGGATGATGCCGGAGGTGCCCGCTGCCAGCTCGGCAACCGCGTTCCAGTCCGATTCGGCAACGGCATTGCAGAACATCTGCCTGACTCCCACCGCCCCGGCCCGTTCGATCAGTTCCTCGGTGATTGCCGCGAAGCTGCTGTCCTGGAGGTGCAGATGCGCATCGACATAGTGGTTCCGCATCGCTTATTCCACCCACGAAAAGATGCGGGCGGCCAGGATCAGAAACAGCATCGTGGTAACGATCATCAGGCCGCATTCGAGTTGGATATCGACCAGCCCGGCTCCGTCGTTCATCACTTTTCTGGATGCCTTGAGAAGGTGGGTGAGTGGGAAAAACCAGGAAAGCTGCTGTACCCAGTACGGTGCCCCCTCCAGGGAAAACCACACTTCGGACAAAAACATCATCGGCCAGCTGATGAAATTCAGCGCGCCGCTGGTGAATTCCTCGCTGGTTCCTCGGGCAGCCAGGCAGAGGCCAATGGAGCAGAGGCTGAGTCCGCCGAGAAAAAACGTGAAGAAAAACAGAATCAGCGACCCCTGCATCCTGAAATCGAAAATCAGGTCGGACCCGAACCACACCACGACAAAGGTGAACATCAGCAGGAATACCCGGGACAGCATCTGGGCGGACAGGTATTCGAAAGCCGTAAGCGGGGTCGCCATCAGCCGTTTCAGGGCGCCGTTCTTGCGATACCTGACGACGACATAGCCGACTCCCCAGAGCGCTGAGAACATCATGTTCATGGCCATCAGGCCCGGGAAGAACCAGTCGATATAGCGGGCCTGGGTGCCGTCGACCGTATGCCGTACCGCGGCGATATCGTCTGATCCTGACAGCGCTGCCCGGTATAGCTGCCCGGTTATATGGCCGCTGGGCGACGCGTCGTTGACCCAGTAGGCATGATCCTCGCCGTCAACGCTGACGAGCAGGTCGATTTTGTGGTGTCTGATTTTTTCGATTCCTTCAGCCAAAGTGCTCACCGCGACGAAACGAACTGCCGGATCATTTTGTAATGACAGGGGAATATTCGAGTTTTCAAAGGTCACGGTTTCCCCCTCAAGCGGGAACAGCCCGATCTTGTAGCGCTGAAAATTGTCGCCGCTGAAAATAATACCGAACCCGATGATGATTAAGAACGGAAATGCGAAGTTCCAGCCGAACGCCGCTTTATCCCTGAAAAATTCCTTGTTCCTGGCCCGGAACATGATCCAGATTCGCCCCCCGCTCAGCATCAATCAATCCCGCAACTGTTTGCCGGTCAGGATAAGGAAGACGTCCTCCAGATTCGGGGACGCAATTTTCATGTTCGCCAGGTCGATCTGTGCCTCCATCAGTGCCGTCACTGCTTCGTTCACATGATCGGTGCGGATGGTGACGGCTTCACGGTCGCGGTGCATGTCGATGCCGTTTAGGACGGCTTCAGGCACGGTGTCGGTATTCGGCAGCGTGATGGTGCTGCTTCTGCAGTGGGTGGCAATAAGGCCGGCCGGACTGTCTTCAGCGATGATCCTGCCGTTGTCCATGATGGCGATGGTGTCGCACAGGTACTCGGCTTCCTCCATCGAATGGGTGGTCATGATAACGGTTTTTCCATCCTTTTTGATATCGTCGACGATATCCCACAGGTAGCGCCGCGACTGCGGGTCGAGTCCGGTTGACGGCTCGTCGAGAAAAACCAGTTCGGGCCGGTTGACAAGCGCCAGGGCGAGCATCAGCCGTTGCCGCTGGCCTCCGGAAAGCTGGTTGTTGCGCTGATTGAGAATCGGGCCGAGATTGCATCGTTCTTTAAGCCAGTCCAGGTCCTCGGTATTCCGGTACAGACTCCGGTAACATCTCAGGGTCTCTTCCACGGACAGAAAATTCAACAGGGACGTATGCTGGAACTGGATGCCGATTTCCTGCTTGAACGATTCGTTGCGCGGCTCACCGCGGTACAGGATCGTCCCGTCCGTTGGTTCGATGATCTGCTCGATCATCTCCATGGTGGTGGTTTTGCCGGCCCCGTTCGGTCCGAGCAGACCGAAACAGCGGCCTTCTTCCACGCGGAAGGACACGTCCGCCACCGCAGTCAGGTGCTTGTACTGTTTTATCAGGCTGCATACTTCTAGAATCGACATCATTGCATAATAATCAGGAAATCAGATTTGACGACCGCTTATCACGGCCGCCGGCATGGTTTTTACCGGGGTCTCGAATTTTGCACATAACCGGCCAAATCGGCCTCTCGTGTTGACACGCTAATAGTAATCAGGTACCGTTGATAATGATTCTTAACAGGGACGATAAGCAGATGAGAATGACGAATCAGCGCGAGATCCTGCTCAGGGAGCTCCGGACCAGTCGAGAGCATCTTACTGCCGATGAACTGTATGAGCGGGTGAAAAAACGTATGCCGCGTATCAGCCTGGCAACGGTCTACCGTAATCTCGAAATACTCTCAGAAGCAGGCATCATCGGAAAAATGGAAGTCAGCGGCCGCCAGAAACGCTTTGAGTATGACGCAAAACCGCATGATCATATACACTGCGTGCAGTGTCACCGGGTCGACAATATCGAATTCGACCGCGATCTGGTCGAGCACGCCTCCGTTGGGTCCCCAGGAGGTTATCGAATCACCGGCTATCATGTTGAATTTACCGGCATCTGTGCATCATGTAGAAGCAAGGAGCCGCAATTGCTGGAGCAAGAAATGAGTGAACTGACACCCGAGCAGAAGCAGATTCTCAAAGCGCTGGCCAGCGCGGATAAACCTTACGGCAATAAAGATCTGGTGGAGGCAACCGGACTCGACAGGAAAGTGATCAGCAGCAAGGTTGCCGCGATGAAAAAAGCGGGCCTGGTGGACAGTCCGGCGCGCTGTAAATACGGGGTGACCGGCGCGGGGAAGAAGGCGATTTCCTGATCGCCGCAGAGCGTATCAGTCCGGCAGCAGATCGTAAAAATAAGTAATGATATCGGTTCGGGTGACGATGCCGATGATCTTGCCGTTATGGGACACCGGCAGGTGGCCGATATTTTTCTCTACCATCAGCTGGGCGGCCTGGCCCGGCTTGAGGTCCGGAGGAATCGTCGCGACCTCGCGGGCCATAAAGGCTTTGACCGGACTTTTCCACTGCTTGTTGAGCCGCAGTTTCTTTAAATCCCAGAGCACGATGATGCCTTCGAGTTTGTCTTCGGTGCCCACCAGGACACCCCTGATTTTCTGATCCTGCATCAAATCCCGTACTTCCAGCATCGGTGTCGATGCGGCGACAAAGGTAACCGGGAACGACATCAGGTCGGCAACGGTGACCCCGCCGGTTTTCTGCTGTTTAATGATCTCAATCAGGTTTGTTTTCAGCCGGCCGGGCGTATGGTCGCCGTTTCGGCAGGTGGCGGAGGCCGCGGCCGGATGCCCGCCGCCGCCGAACTGGTGCAGGATTTTTCCGACATCGAGAAAATCGCCGTTGCGGCTGCGGCCGATGATCGTGCTTGAATGTTCGTCGTTGGCGCAGATCACGAAAACCGCATCGGCGTTGATGATCCGCCGATACATGTTGACGATTGCGGCCAGCATCGGCACTTTCTTGTCGGGGTGCAGGACACTGATGCCGATGACCAGGTGCTGGTGTTTGATCTTTTCGGTATTTTTGATCATCGTGAACAAGATGTCGCGCTGTACATCCTCATACGGAGGATTCAGGAAGAACGAGGCAACATTCAGGTCGGCACCGTTTGCAAGCAGATAGGACGCGGCTGCGGCGTCTTCGGCCGTGGTTGACGGATAGCTCAGGTGGCCGGTATCCTCGTAGAGCCCGATCAGCATGATCGTGGAGACCAGCGAGTTGAGTTTGATGTCCCGGCGCTTCATTTCCCTGACCAGCAGCGTGACCGTTGCCCCGACTGGTTCCTGGCAGCGAAAATCAGCCTTGATATCGCCCCCGTTCATGTGGTGATCCCACAGGCAGATCTCCAGGTCGTCCCGCTTCTTGAGCCTGCTGACGCGGCCAAGCCGCCGCCATTGATCCGTATCGACCACGATTAGCTTTTCGACTTTGTCGTAATCCACCTCATTTGGCAAAACCAGATTGAATGCGGTCTTGTGCGTCGACAGAAACTGCGCGACGTTCGAGTTGACGGCGGCCGAAACGACGCCGACGGAGTCCGGGTATAAAAGCGTCGCGGCGATAACGGATGCCAGCGCATCAAAGTCGGTATTTCTGTGGGTGGCTATGATGTGCATAAAAAGGAACGTATCGACAGATCAGGTTTTGAACTGATAGACCGGGCGTGGATTCGGGTCCTGATACACATCCATATAGCGCGGGGCCAGTCTGCGCAGGGTTTGCTGGCGGTTGCCCGGAGACGGATGGGTGCTGAGGAATTCGGGCGGTCCGCTGCCGCCGGTTTTTTCCATCTTGTCCCACAGGGTCGCGGCGGCACGGGGGTCGTATCCGGCCAGCGCGGCCAGCTCCAGGCCCATCACGTCGGCTTCTATTTCCGAAGACCTGCTGTTCGGCAGGCTGATCGCCAGCATTGCCGCCATCGCGCTGCCGGTGAGGATCGCACCGCGGTTGTCGTGATCGCGGCTGGCGATGCCGACACCGAGAATGCCGAGTTGCGTGGCCATGGCCACCGACATGCGCTCGGCGGTATGATTGGCGAGGGCATGGGATATTTCATGGGCGAGCACCTGGGCGAGTTCGTCGTCGGTGGGCTTCACCTGTCTCAGCAGGCCGGTATAGATGGCCATTTTACCGCCGGCCATGCACCAGGCATTAACCATTTCCGGATCATCGATAACCTTGATGCTCCATTCCCAGTTTCTGCTCTGAGGATGATGCTGGATTGCCTGGTAGATGATGCGGCCGGTAATGTCGCGAACGCGTTTGGTGACCTCCGGATTCGAGTCGACTTTTCCTTCCTTGGCGAGTGGCTGGAGCGCTTGCGCATAGGCTTTCTGCGAGGCCACGATGGCCTGTTCCGGGGATACGAGCATCAGCTGACGACGTCCGGTGGGACTGGTCGCGCAGCCGGCAATGAAAAGGAAAACCAGGAGGGTGCAGAGATATCTCATGCAGTCAGTATAACAGAATGAAACAAAAAAAAAATGGTATTGGCCCTGACCTGTGGAGGCGACTCTGAAAAAATCGGATTTTCGTGCAAAATCAAGGCGAGCATTGTAGTTTCCTCGCAGGCATATGCCTGAAATTGTGAGGAAAAATAAAGATGTGCAACGCAGATTTTGCACGCAAAGACAATTTTTCAAAGTTGCTTGGAAACATCGGGGCTCAGGCCCGGATCTGTTCTTCCTCGAGCATCCGGTCGATAAAATCGAGCACGAATTGCCGCTGGGCGCCGGTTGCCCATGCGATGCAGCTGCAATGCAGATTGGTTTTCGAGCGTACCAGCATTTCAAAACAGAGCCGCCTGTCGTCGAGGTCGACAGCCATATAAAACGGGGCGCACGATTCATGCCCCCGCTGGGCGTCGCCAAGCAGGTCGTCGGGCAGCTCGAGCCAGAATACGCCGTCCATCGGCCCGGGCTGCAGCGTGCGTTTCAGGTATGAGTCGAGATTGTCCCGTTCCAGATAGGATAGTTCGTCGATGACAAATTGTCGCATAGTGGTCCAATAGGATGAAAAGAGGAGTTGCAGCCGTTGTCAGATATCGAGAAACGTGGTGTCCGTGTTCAGGTTTTCACAGCCGTTTTCACGGACGACGACCATGTTTTCCAGGCGAATCCCGCCCCAGCCCGGAATGTAGATCCCCGGTTCAATAGTGATGATCATGCCGGGTTTTAGTTTGCGGCGGCTCCTGTAGGATACGGATGGGGCTTCGTGCACCGCGAGTCCGACGCCGTGGCCGAGTGAGTGACCGAAATGTTTGCCGTGCCCGTCGTCGGCAATGATTTTCCTGGCGGCCCGGTCGACGTCTTTGATAAGGACGCCCGGTTTTACGGCTGCCATGCCGGCTTTCTGCGCTTTTCTGACAAGCCGGTGGATGTGTTTGTACGTCTTGTCTGTTTTACCGAGCACAAAGGTTCTGGTCATATCCGAGCAGTATCCGTCAAGAATCAAACCCATGTCGATAGTGACCGCGCTGTTGTTGCCGATTGTTTTTCCGGTGGGCACCGCATGCGGGAGGGCCCCGTTTTTCCCTGAGGCCACAATCGTATCAAAACTCGGACCTTCGGCGCCGGCCTCGCGCATTTTGGCCTCGATCGCCGACGCGATTTCGATTTCGGTCATGTTCGGGGTGATTATTTCATAGATTTCCCGAAAGACGGTTTCATTGAGGCGCACCGATCGTCTGATGATATCAATTTCCGCCTCGCTTTTAATTTCGCGCAGTTTTTCGATCGTATCGATGACGGGAACCAGCTCGACGCCGCGTTTTTCGGCAAGATCCGTCAGCTTGATACTGAAGCTGTGCAGCGTATAGTGGCTTTCGAACGCAAACCGGCGAACCTCGAATTCGTCGAGGAGACTGCCAAGCAGCGGTAAAATTCCCCGCTGATAGAGGATTACTTCGAGTGAGGTCTCCTGCTCCGCCTGCAGCTGATAGCGAAAATCAGTAAGCAGCCGGGCAGCGCCCCGGGCCGGCACAAAAATGAGGCCGGCGGTTTCGTTGATGCCGTGGTCGGGAGCGCGGTAGGCGCTCAGGTAGCGCCGGTTTTCCGGCCTGCTGACCAGAATGGCATCGATTTTTTTTCTTCTCAATACGGCCTGAAGGCGCGCAATCCGGGGACTGTAGTCGAGATGAGCGTCCGCCTTCATGTCAGATGCCGAAACGCTGTCCGATGAGTGATTTACGCTGGTCGAGCGCGTCGTTGTACTGGCCGTTCAATTCCGCTGAGGCTCGCGACCACTCCTCCTGGTACTGCGGGTGCATGGAAGCATTTATGGCCATGTCTTCGGTAACGGCAACTCCCTGCTGCTGCAGCTGCATTTTCAGCTGGTTCAGAATCTGCTCGTCGAACTGCTGTTTCACCTGCTCACGGTGCTGGTGGTACTGTTCGAGGATTTGGGACAGCTCGGCGCAAATGGTCTGGATATCGGCCGAATTTCCACTGAGCTCCTGTACCGCCTTCAGGCTGAGCAGCGTCTGGTCTGAAATTTCCTCATCCCGGGGCAGTACGATATTGCGCAGCATGGTTTTCGCCATGCCGCCTCGAATTGCCATCTGTTCTTCCGGGGCCTTGCTTTGCAGGATCTCCAGCAGATTTGTACCTTCGCCGTTGAGATACGCAGCCGCCAGCCTCATGCCGGTGTTCTGCAGCGTATCGTCCACCGGGCTGTCTTCTACTTCCGCAGCGAGCCGGGCGGCGCGCTCCATTACCATGTCCATGGTACTTTTTATTTCAGCCATGATTTTCCTGTAACGATTGAGTGTGGTCTGTATGGTTTTCGAACTGATAAGAAATTAGCTCATATGTAATGCAGCATCGTGCAGGCTGCAAGCGTTGTCAGCAACAGGAAGCACCTCCGCTCAATTTTTTCCGCGCTTTACCAGCCGGGCGGCAAAAAAGCCGTCGATGCCGTAATCCGGCAGCGGTGCAAAGAAACCGTTGCGGACCAGGGGCATGCATGAAGCCGGGAGAAACGGGCGACAGTCGCTCCTGGAGAAATCCGGGTTGCCGCGGAGAAACCGACCGACCACCATCTCGTTTTCCTCCGGCTCTATCGAACAGGTGGCGTAAACGATTATCCCGCCCGGTACCGTCATGCCGGCGGCTGCAGACAGCAGTTCGAGCTGTCTTGAGGGGTAGTCCGCCAGCTCAGATTGGAGACGGTTCCAGCGGATATCCGGGTGCCTGCCGATCACCCCGGTTCCCGAGCAGGGCGCATCGAGCAGGATCCGCTCAAAATGCTTATCGCCGGTAGCTGAAAATTCCTGCAGCGTCCGGTTCACGAGTTCCAGTCCGGTGCTGTGCAACACCGGGGCCGTTGCGTCCTCGAGGCAGCGATAGCGGCGCCGGTCAGGTTCCACGGCCGTCAAGCGCAGGTTATCGGGGCCAAGAAGCTCGATGATATGGCTGGTTTTCCCGCCGAGGCCGGCACACGCATCGAGAAACCGGTGTCCGCCTTTAAACGGAGCGAGCAGCATCGTGGCGAGCTGGGCTGCCTGGTCCTGCACGCGGACGAGGCCGTCTTCATGTCCCGGCAGGTCCGTGACCGGGCCGGTATAATTGTCCAGCAGCACGGAATTCGGGGCATAGCGACCGGATTTACCGGTGAGGTTGCGCGCCGCCAGTTCTCCAAGAAATTGTTGTTTTGCCACCGCCGATTTAGCACGCAGGCCCAGTACCGGTTCGAGGTTGTTGCGGTGGCAGATTTCGATCATTGCCGCTTCACCGAAACGATCACGCCAGCGATCTACCAGCCAGGCGGGGTGATTGAGGATGGGGCGGCCGTGCGCATCACGGTCATGCGGGGCCGGCAGCGCCTGTTTCCGTCGTATACTTTGACGAAGTACACCGTTGACGAACCCCTGTACCTGTTTCGGCAGGTTTCTCGACTTGACGACTGCAACCGTTTCATTGACGGCTGCGGAATTGGGGATGCGGTCGAGAAAAAATATCTGGTAGAGGCCGCTGAACAAGGCCTGGCGGACAAAGGGCTTGATTTTGCCGGGTGGGCGGCTGCACAGGATATCGAGCAGCAGGTTCAGGTAATCCCTGTTTCGCAGTACGCCATATATGATCTTCATCGCCAGCTGCCGGTCCCTGGCATCGGTCCGGTACCGGTCGGCAACCGTATCGAACAGGGATGACACCGGTTTGCGGGTTTTCTCGAGTTGAAACAAGGTCTCAACGGCGGTGAGGCGGGCGGTAGATCCGGGCATGGTCGTCTGACGGTGTTGGGGTATTTAGGCGAGCATGAAACATTTACTTTTAGTCCAAGCGCTTCGTTGCGGATGTCAAGTATTTCTTCGACCTGTCATCTCGGCCTGAAATATCCATTCGTGCCTCGATCTTGCACGAAAATCCGAATTTTTCAGGGTCGCCTTCAGCTATTTGTCTTTTATTATAACCGGTTGGATTTTTTTCGGCGATAAATCTCAGTGAATATCCCGGCTATGAGAGCGCGTCAGCGCTGGACACCGGCTCTACTTGCTGTTACAGTTGTCGATTGATGAAAGAGTTCCGTTTATGGAGAGAACGTGCATGATCCAGAAGAAACGAACAGGTCGGCGTGCGGCATTGTCGTTGATGATTTGTACAGCGATGCTGCTGGGCGGTTTACCTGCATCCGCCGTGACCCTGGAGCAGGTCAAGCAGCGGGATCAATTGTATTGTGGGATATCGACCGAAACACCCGGCTTTTCCAAGCCGGATGCCGAAGGAAACTGGCACGGCCTGAATGTGGATATCTGCCGGGCGGTGGCGGCGGCGGTACTCGGCGACAAGAACAAGGTCAAATTCGTGCCGCTGACCGATACCGATCACGTAACCGCGCTGTTGACCGGCAAAGTCGATCTCCTGTCGATGAATTTTGCCTGGAGCATGAGCCACGACACGCTTATCGGGCTCGATTTCTGCGGGGTCTCCTACTACGACGGTTGGGGGTTCATGGTTCCGGTTGCTTTAAATGTCCAGAGTGCGCTCGAGTTTGACCGGGTGCAGGTGTGCATTGAACCAGCAGGGCGAAGCGCCGGCGGTATCGACGCTTTTTTCAGCAGATACAATCTCGAATACAAGGTTGTCACACCGGGCAAGGGCCAGTCGGCAGCTGACCTGGTCAAATCCGGAAAATGCAATGTCGTCAGCGGCGATGTGTCGCGCCTGGCGGCGCTGAAGCTGGAATTCGCGGATCCAGACGATTATGTCATCCTGCCCGAGCTGATTTCACGGAGGCCTCTGGGCCCGGTTGTTCGACAGGGGGACGACGGCTGGTTCAATCTGGTCCGCTGGGTTCTGTTTGGTCTGGTCATTGCCGAAGACAAGGAAATTACGTCAACCAATATCGGTGATACGGCAGCGCTGGAAGATCCTGAGATCATGCGTATACTCGGCCGCGAAAACGGGACCGGAAAGGGCTTGGGGATCGATGACGACTGGCTCTATCGGATGATCGAGCAGGTGGGCAACTACGGCGAGATTTTCGACCGCAACCTCGGTCGAAATTCAGCACTACAGTTGAACCGCAACATCAACGCACTCTGGAATCGGGGGGGGCTTCATTACGGGCCGCCGCTGAACTGACTATCTTTCCAGATTTTCATGCATATCCACTGGCTCCAGCATGCAGCATTCGAGGGGCTCGGCAGTATCGAGGCCTGGGCGGAAAAAAACGCTCACACCCTGCAGGCCACGAGATTCTGGGCGGGAGATCCGCTTCCGGATCCGGCTTCAATCGAGATGCTCGTGGTCATGGGCGGCCCGATGGGAGTGTACGATGAATCGACGTACCCGTGGCTGACAGATGAGAAGCGCTTCATTCGTGAAGCCGCTGACAGCGGGATCCCGGTGCTCGGGCTCTGCCTGGGGGCGCAGCTCCTGGCTGCGGTATACGGCGCCCGGATCAGTGCCAATCCGCACAAGGAAATCGGCTGGTTTGGCGTGGTCCCCGGCCAGGCACTGCCGGACTGGGCCGCAGCCGTGTTTCCGCAGCCGCAGGTGATGTTTCACTGGCACGGAGATACTTTTGCGCTGCCTGAGCAGGCGGCCGCGCTTGCTTCCAGCGACGCGTGCAGGAACCAGGGGTTTGTTCTGCACGACCGGATTGTCGGCCTGCAGTTTCATCCGGAAATGACTGCTGCCGGCGTCGCCGCACTGATTGAAAACTGTGCTGGCGAGCTTGTCGAGGCACCGTGGATTCAAACCGCCGAACAGATGCGCGACGGTTATCGCTATATCAAACCGGCGCAGGCGGCCATGGAGCGGCTGCTCGATTACCTGTCAATGCAGGCTGAAAAAAGGGCATGACGCTGCAGCCGGTTATCGCAGCGGCTTCCTACAGTTCTACTATCGAATCAAACAGGGCGGCGTCCGCTTCGATTTTTGCCCGGTTGCCGATGATCGCCCGATAGCAGTCGTCGGTCATCGTTTTGAGTCGATCAGAAAAATTGCGCAGGTCCGCAGCTGTGGTCCCGGTGATTTCCTGTATCCGCTGTCTTTTCAATTCCGGCGTAACACCGCAGATAAATTCGTTGCGCGCCGAGGCTCCCCGGGCGGCGGCACTCTGGTGTGGATCAAACAGTCCGTAGGTGCCTATGATAATCTGCTCGAGCGCTTTTCGGGACAGATCGATACCGGAAACCACCTCCGGTAAACGGTCGTAGGCGTCGTATGTTTTTTTCACCTGAGGGTCCCGGTAACTGATCATTGCCATATTTCCGGTCAGGGAACTGAACTGGATGAAACACCCGTACGCCCCGCCGACCTGACGCACGCTGTTCCACAGATAATCCCTGGAAAGGTAGGTCTTCAGCACCTCGAAGGACCCGTTGTACCCGGCTCCGGCTTCAAACAGGGTTCCTCCCTGGACCGCGAAAACGATTTCCGCTGCGGTCACGAATGCCTCGCTTCTAGCCAGGTTCAGATCCGGCAGGGCGTGAGTCGGGTGGACGGCATCAGACAGCGCCTGGACCAGTTTTGTCCCGCATGTCTTGAATTGTTCGATTTCCTGCCGCTCGCCGGTAAACGACAGGATCATGTTGCTCCGGTTGAGGAGGATGGCTGCCATCGTCTGCAGATTTTCCAGGAACTCCTCCTCGTTCTGCTCGTATCCGGAGGCCAGGTCTTTTAGAGCTCGATAGGCGGTGATGCCCGAGCATAGTTCCTGGTAGGTTCCGGAGCGGCTCACATGGGAGAACACGCGGGTTGCAGCCATGCCGTATCCTTCGCTCTGGGCGCTGTGTTCCGCCCAGGCGAACTCGCGGCGGACGATTTCTGCTATACGGCTGCGGTCGAGCAGGCTGACATCTGAAAAAATTCCTGCAAGCAGATCGATGCCCCGTTCCAGATATTCGGGCAGCATCTTCGCGCTGATCCACATGAGCGGCTTGACTGTATCCGGGCGGCCGTGCGATGCATACGCATTGATCGCATGGTTCACTCCGCCGGTACACGTGGCGACTTCTTTCGCGAACGCCATGTAGTCGAGCTTATCGGTGCCGATTTCCGTAATGATCGTCCCGAACAGGTCGAGCAGCGGCAGGAAGCGGGTGGGCAGCGTGGACAGATCGAGGCCGATATCGACATAGGAGATGCGATTTGTCGGCAGTTCATTGATCAGTACCTGCTGGCCGAACAGGGACTCGGGTACGGCGCTATGAAAATCGATTCGATCCGGCAGGTCGGTGAGTGACAGCTGCGGCAGCAGGGCCAGCGTCTTGTCGTCGTTGGCCTGCTGCTGCCTGGCCGTCAGTTCCACGGTGCGCTCGATCAGGCGTTGTTTTGCCGCATCGTCAAGGCTGGCCTCGTAGGCTTCGAGCTGCTGTTGCTCCTGCTGCGCCGTTTCGCGGATCTTTTCCGGATCCGGCTCCAAGATGACGTTGACCGTGGCCGGGTTGTCGAGCAGGTAGGCGCTGATCAGCGCTTCGAAATAGTGCTCGTTCAGTGCTTTATTACGAATGGATTGCAATACCTGGTCGATTTGGAGAGCTGCGAACGGATCGGTTCCGTATTTGAATGCGGCCAGTGTTTTCCCCTGCAGGTCGAGGCCGCGCTGCGCCTTGCTGGCATCCTCCCGGACGCCGAATTCATACTTGTTGAGTTCCGCGAGCACCAGCTCCTGGTCGAGGCCGGCGGCAACGATTTCCTGCAGCGTTTCCCGGTATAGTTTGGCAAATGTTTCGAGGTGCCGGGACTCAGAACCGACCAGGTAGGTGATCATGACCGTGTTGAAACAGGATGAGGCCAGATAGAGCCCCCCGAAGTCCTTGCAGATGCCGCTGCCGATGATTTTGTTTTTCAGCGGGGAACCGTCCGAGTTGAACAGGATGTTCGCGATGATCTGAAATGCCCCGTTCTGCTCCCGATCCACCACTGTCCCGACATGGGTCCCGACTGCCAGGTAGGTTTTTTCGGCGAGGTCGTCCGCTTCGACGCCGTAACGGTCAGTAATGACGGTCGGGGAGTCGATGAGCGTGCCGAGATCGACTGCTGAACGTTCCCCTCTACTCGGAAATGAGCGTAAGAACCGATCCTGCAGAAACGTGAGCTCATCTTCGAGCGGGGCATCGCCATATACGAATAACGTGCAGTTGCTTGGATGGTAATGTTTTGCGTGGAAGTCACAGAATTGTTCGTAGCTGAGCTTCGGGATATCGCGTGGATCGCCGCCGGACTCGTGGGCATACGTCGACCCGGGCATCAGGCCGCCGAAAACATGGTGGAAGATCAGCCTGATCGGGTCAGAGAACGCCCCTTTCATTTCGTTGAAGACGACGCCCTGGTACTGCAGCGGGCTCTGGTCGGATTCTTTGTGATAGTGCCAGCCTTCCTGTTCGAACGTTTCCGGCTCGAGGAGCGGGTTGAAAACCACGTCGCAGTAAACGTCCATCAGGTTGAAATATTCCTTCAGGTTTCTCGTCGCGAAAGGATAATAGGTGATGTCAGACCCGGTCATCGCGTTGAGAAACGTCATCAGGCCGCCCTTGTTCATCTCTCCGAACACGTCTTTTACCGGATATTTTTTCGAGCCCATCAGTACCGAGTGTTCGAGGATATGGGCGACGCCGGTGGAGTCCGTAGGGGTGGTGTTGAACGCGACGGCAAAGGTCTTGTTGCTGTCGCTGTTTTTTATGGCGATCAGCGGGCAGCCGAGCAGGTCATGCTCGAACAGGTGAACGTCTGCTGAAATTTCGTCTATATACTGGTGTTTTTTTTGCGTGAATCCGGCGATGCTGTCCATAAAGGTTGTCTGTAGTCAAAAGGTTTTTTCTGAATCGACGAGCAGCGTAACCGGCCCGTCGTTAACGATGGTGACTTCCATCATTGCCTGGAAGGTTCCGCTTGCGGTTTTGATGCCGAGTCTATCCACCTGCTCGATGAACTGTTCGTACAGAGGTTCGGCGTGTTCGGGCTGGGCGGCGCCGGAGTACCCGGGCCGTCTGCCTTTTTTGCAGTCACCGTAAAGCGTGAACTGCGACACTATAAGCATTGCGCCGCCGATATCAGCCAGTGATCGATTCATTTCGCCCTGCTCGTCGCCAAAAATCCTCAGATGGACGATTTTTTCGGCGAGCCAGGCACCATCTGCGGCATCGTCTTCGGGTCGAATGCCCAGCAGGACGACGACTCCCTGCTCTATGGCCCCGACGGCATTACCGTCAACGGCGACTGCGGCGCGGCTTACTCTCTGGACAACGGCTCTCATGATACGGCTCTTTGTCTTCGAGGCAATCCTGAAAAATTCGGATGTGCATGAAAAATCAGGGCAGGAACGTTTCCCGTTCGCCTCGGTTTATGGTTTAGCGGTTTGCTAGAAGGACATTACCTACCGAAAAGGCACGGGGATGTCAATAGCTCTAAGGCAACAGGGCGGTCTTGTACTCCCGGTTGTATTCCTTGCGGATACGGGTAAACTGAATCCCGATGTATGGAAAAAACAGGCAGGCTCTGTCTTAAACATTTACATCACCTGAGTTTGGGGGAATCGATATGCAGATAGACGCACTGGACCATTTTGTAATGACCGTGGCCGATATCGCGGCGAGCTGTGATTTTTATTCCCGGGTACTCGGTCTCGAAATAATAGCGTTCGGCGACAATCGCAAAGCGCTGAAAATCGGAAACCAGAAGATCAATCTCCACCAGTCCGGCAAGGAAATTCATCCCTGTGCAGGGAAGCCGTGCGCCGGTTCGGCGGACCTTTGCTTCATCAGCGATCTACCGATACCTGCCGTCATTGATCACCTCTCCACCGCAGGGGTTCCAGTAGAACTCGGCCCGGTTCCGCGGACAGGGGCACGGGGACCGATGATGTCGGTGTATATCAGGGACCCGGACGAAAACCTGGTGGAAATAAGCAATTACCCGTGAAAAAGACCGGCTGCAGGACTACGGTGAGGTAAACTGGACAAGCAGGACGGTGATGTTGTCGCTGCCGCCGTTGAAATTTGCCTGATCGATCAGCAGCGTCGCCTTGATCTCGGGATCCATTTCGTAGGACAGGATTTCCTCGATCTGCGCCGGGGAGACCATTGCGGTCAGACCGTCGGAACAGAGCAGGAAAATATCCCCGGCCACGACGTCGCTCCCGATCATGTCGACATCGAGCTTTTCGCCGCTGCCGACCACCCGCAGGATGAGGTTTTTCAGCCGGTGATTCTCGGCCTGCTCCGCCGTGATGATACCGAGATCGGCCTGTTCCTGCACGAATGAGTGATCGGTGGTCAGCTGTTCGAGCCTGCTGTGGCGGAGGCGATAGGTCCGGCTGTCGCCGACATGGCCGATTGCGATACGATCACCCTGGCAGACCAGCAGTTCGGCGGTACAGCCCAGGCCCTTGTGGGCCGGGTGTTCATCTGCATGCGCCTGAATCCGGGCATGGGCGGTCTGGAAACACTCGCCGATCAGCTCGTCCACCGATTCACCGGTGAGGCAGTGGCGCGGTGTGGCCGAGAACAGTTCGACGACGGTGTCCCGAAACAGGGCCGACGCGACTTCTCCCGCCGCCGCTCCGCCCATTCCGTCGGCCACGAGGAAGTAGCGATCTGCATCATTGACAAGACACGTGTCCTCGTTATGAGAACGAGCCAGTCCCTTGTCGCTTTCGCAGCAGGCGGTGATCTGGAATCGAGGTTTCATGGACCGTGTCGGAGGTTCAGTACCGGCCGTCGGGCGGCACTTCGCGCCACATTGACGGATTAGATTGAAAACCCGGTAATTATCGGTAAAAATGATAATAGAATTGGGGTGCTCTATCAATCATTTTGTAGGTTCGTTTTGTTGATTGGTCCGGATTCCCGATGCAAGCGGCGCACCCGTGCTCTCAAAATTAAAACTACCAGGTGAATGAAGTGATTCCGGCGCGTTTCGGCGATAAATATATCCTGCTCGACCAGATCGGTTCAGGCGGGGTTGCCGAAGTATTCCGCGGGAAACTGACCGGAGAGCAGGGGTTTGAAAAACTCATCGTCATCAAGAAACTGCTGCCCGAGCATAGCGCCAACCGGGAAATGGTCGACATCTTCATCAGCGAAGCCCGTCTGGCCGCACTGCTGCAGCATGAGAACATAGCCGCAACCTACGATTTTGGCGAACTTGACGGCGAATATTTCATTGCGATGGAATATCTGTTCGGCAAGAATTTGTATGCGGTAATGGCCCGCGCCCGGGACTGCCGCGGCCTGTTCGGTGCGGCGCACGCACTGGCCGTCTGCTCGCGCATCTGTGAGGGGATGGAGTATGCGCACAACCTGACCGACCTGCAGAATAAGCCGCTTAATCTGGTCCACCGAGACCTGACGCCGCACAATATTTTCATCACGTACGACGGAAAGGTGAAAATCCTCGATTTCGGGGTTGCCAAAGCCGAACTGTTCGACAACAAGACCCGGGAAGGCGTCGTCAAGGGCAAAATCTCCTATATGTCCCCGGAGCGGTTATCGGGGGAGGAGATCGATTCCAGATCAGATATTTTTTCCATAGGGATTTTACTCTACGAGATGCTTGGCAGGACGCGGATGTATCAGGGGGATACGGCCGAGCTGATCAGAAAATGCCTGACTGCGGATTTCCAGGATTTAAGAGAAATCGAACCGGACCTTGACCCACGGATTCATGAAATCCTGGACAAGGCGCTCGCCGTCGAGATATCCAAGCGTTACCAGTTCTGTGCCGAAATGCAGGCGGATATGGACGACCTGCTTTTTGACATGGGGCATCGGGCCGATTCCAGATTCATCAAAGATTCAATTCAGGACCTGTTTGCGCAGGAGCATGAAACCGAACAGGGCATGGTTGCAACGCTGTTTACGGATTTCGATGAGGCAAAGCTCCCGAAGCGTGATAAAACCGATATATCCATACCGCGCCGGTACGGGGTGGAAGAAGATACCGACAGGACCATGGTGCTCGCATTTGAGCCGGCGCTGCAGTTGCTGAAATCCAGGACCGCCGCCGTGAATGACTGGTCACGCCGCATGCTGGATACGGCAAGGGCCGCTGCTGGCGATGCGCAGATCGATAAACGGTATATCTGGGGAGGAGCGGGGGCGGCGGGCTTCGTCGTCCTGCTTCTCCTGGTCGCTCTGTTCAGCGGCGGTGACGAGGACGCAGTGGATTCGACGGTATTGGAAGACCGTGCACCTGCGGTAAAAGTCAAGGTCGTCGAAGTCGTCGAACCGCTGGAGAAACGGATCGAGGAAACGGTGGAAAGCGAAGCGGGAGAACCTGAATCCGCAGATGTGGAGGCCCCCGTGCAGCCCGAGCTTACCGCTGCTCCCGCAGTTCTACCTGCCCCGCCGGTTCCTGCTGCACCTGCAGAGACAGTCACGGCAGCGGTTTCTCCGCAGGCGATTCCGCCTGAAACGGCCAAGGTTCCCGTTCTGAAAAAGCGGGAAATGAAAATCAAGAAACAACAGGCTGAACCGCCAGCCCGAAAGGTGCCGGAACAAACGGTGGCGATCGCATTCCCGCCCACGCCCCGGGGAATGGAGCCTGAATCTGCGCCGCCGGTTGCAGTTGCCGGGCAGACGATGAGCTTTGCGGAAGAGGCGGCTGATCATACAAAACGCAGAAATATCCTGATGCTGCATACCAGAGCAGAAGAGGCGATGCGGCAGGGGCGTCTGCTGGAACCGGCCAAGAGCAGCGCACATACATACTACCGGCAGATTCTTGAACTCGATCCCCGGGACAACCGGGCCAAAGACGGCTTGCGTCTGATCGGCGATAAATATGCGGCAGTGGCGGAGACCGCCCTGGCCGAGAAACAGTTTGACCGGGCTGCATCGCACACCGCCAATGGCCTGAAAGTGATGCCCGGGTATCCGCGCCTGCTGGTGATCGACGAGCGCATCAAGCGGGAGCGGGCCGACTATATCAATAATCTCTCCCAGAAGGCCCGGGCCTGTATTGACAACCGCAGGCTATCGACCCCTGTCGACGATTCCGCCTACTTCTACTATAGCGAGATCCTGCGTATCGATCCGGACAGTGAATTGGCGCGCAAGGGCTTTCGCAAAATTGCCGACACCTATGCGGCGCTGGCTGATACCGCATTCCTGGAATTCAACTATGCCGAGGCGGAGAAGCTGGTCAGAAGGGGCTTGCAGGTGGTACCGAATCACTACTACCTGCAGTCTCTACAGCAGGAACTGGAACGGGGCGATCTGGAACGGGTCGGGCACAGTATGAAGAAGCGGATCAATAAACTGTTCTCTGAATAGCGGTTATCCGAACAGCCTTCTCCACAACCTGGTGAAAAAACCGCCGCTGAAATCCCTGCTGACGGCTCCATTCGTGTAGAACCGCTTTTCCGGCGGCTCGCCTTTGGCTTTCTGGATCAGGTCCCGATATTGAGCGGTATCCAGGTACCTTGTTTTTTCATCGGCATTGTCCAGGTCTTCCTGGTTCCTGAGCTTATCCAGGTCAGAACGGTCGAAAATCAGCGTATGTTTGCCGATAAGGATGACGTCCTGGTTTTTCAGGCCGTGGGCCGACACCAGTTTTTCATTGACGAAGGTGCCGTTGGTGCTGCCGAGATCTTTGATGATAAAACTTGCCGATACCGATTCGATACGCGCGTGATTGGAGGATACGGCGAGATTATCGATTACGATGTCGTTGGATTCGTTGCGTCCGATGGTGACGCTTTGCCCGATGCCAATCTGGTATTTGTCGAGCGTTTTATCCTTGTACTTGAGTGTGATTATCGGCATTATTCCCTCTCGTCAAACCGTGTCTCCGCAGTGCCGTCAAACTCCGCTGAATCAGGAACATGCTACAGCCTACCATATTAGCTGTTGGCATGAAAGCATAGAAGTCTTATCTTCGGGAGAAACCTGAAAAAATCGCTTTTTTCTCAGGCAGTCTTAGTTTCTCACAAGATTGACCCATGAACAAGCGTATTGTACGATGACAAGGTTCCGAGCCAGACCGGCTGACGGAGCCGTGAGCAGCTTCACCAAAACGACATCTCAGGCTATTATGACCGAACATAAAAATGTGCTTGGGGCGCCGCTCCAGGTCTGCAGTCTTGACCCGCTGACCGGGTTTACCAGGGAGGGGCTCTGCAAGGTTACCCCCGAAGATGCGGGGGTGCACGGCGTGTGCGTGATCGTCACCGAAGAATTTCTGGAATTCTCGAAGCGGGTCGGCAACGATTTGAGCACGCCGATGCCGATCTACGGCTTTGAAGGGTTGAAGCCGGGGGACCGTTGGTGTCTGTGTGCGCCGCGCTGGCAGGAAG
>Ga0180436_10000435_pt1 | contig 43387 bp, 59 predicted proteins | sample SS_ome_2_FD_132434 | JGI IMG/M metagenome (GOLD analysis project Ga0180436, IMG submission 132434) | Hypersaline lake sediment archaeal communities from the Salton Sea, California, USA - SS_3_S_2 metaG | ecosystem: Environmental > Aquatic > Non-marine Saline and Alkaline > Hypersaline >...
GAATGATATTGAGGACAGCATCGAAAAACTAGTGAGGAAAATAGAAAACTCACAGATAATCATGCTTCCCGGCGGATTTTCCGGAGGAGATGAGCCCGACGGATCCGGTAAGTTTATCGCTACGACTTTCAGAAACCCGAGAGTAATGGATGCTGTACATGATTTGCTGAGCGATAGAGACGGCCTGGTTTTAGGCATATGCAACGGCTTCCAAGCTCTGATTAAACTCGGGCTTTTGCCTTATGGTGAAATCAGAGATATGAAAGAAGGAGACCCAACACTTACATTCAATACGATCGGAAGACATATATCGAGAACAGTGAACACACGGGTAACGTCAACGAATTCGCCATGGCTCAATCAATGCGAGCTCGGAGAAATTCATACTGTTGCAGTATCTCACGGAGAGGGCAGATTTGTTGCGAAGGAAGAAGATATAATAAAGATGGCTGAAGCGGGGCAGATTGCAACGCAGTATGTTGATTATGCAGGAAAACCTACTATGGACGGAGCATTCAACCCAAACGGTTCAGTTTATGCAGTTGAGGGAATATTAAGCCCTGACGGCAGAGTATTCGGGAAAATGGGTCACAACGAGAGGGCAACTAAAAATACATTTAAGAACGTGCCCGGGAATCGGGATACGAATATATTCCTTTCAGGCGTAAACTATTATAAATAGCTTTGTTCTGGAAGAAGATAATATATATAGAAGGAAGTTTATTCGATTGGAAACGATAAAAAAGATATTCAACAAGCTTAAACAATTTATGAAGTTCGGTATAGTAGGCGTAATCAATACTTTGGTGTACTTCGGAGTATATTATGGTTTGCTGTTTCTGGGTGTCAGTCATATAATTTCGAATATCGTTGCATACTTCATCGGCTCGATAAACGGATATCTTTGGAGCCGAGGCTGGGTTTTCAAGGAAGCTAAAGCATCGGTTAAGTCTTCGGTTTTGAAATATTACGTAGTGTACGGTTCATCGCTTCTTTTGAGCACGGGGGTGATATATCTTTTGGTGGATATCATAGGTATATCGGATAAAATTGCACCTCTTTTGACCATGTGCGTAACGATACCTTATAATTTTTTCTTCCAAAAGATTTGGGCATTCAGAACGAAAAGAAAAGAGGAAAACGAGGAGGAAGAAATACAGCAGGAAAATAAATAATCCTACAGGAAATTTTCTGCGACCGTATGGTTTAATTCTTTTTATAACAATAAGGCGTAAAATATGTATAAAAGAGTATACTCAATCCGATTACTTTTCATAAATTTTCATTATACAAAACTAAGCGATAATGATGAGCACTAGACTATATAGTCTGGTGTCTTTTATTTTTCTATTTTAAATATTAGCTTGATAAAAGCATAATATTAAGGTGTTTGTAATATAAGTAAACTGTATGTAATTTATTTATATAATTTGCCGAATACCATATGTTTTCCTTGATTTTATTGGCGAATTATGGTTTAATATCGGTGGTTTTGAGAACTTTGAAAAGAGTATCTTAAAACCAAATTTAGCTACAGGAGGAATTATATTATGAAATTATCAGCTCCAAAGAAAGCGGTCTTCTGGATCGCAGTAGTTTTAGCAGTAGTAGCTTTACTTATGGTATTGCCAGTACTACCGGACGTTATCGTAGGTATTAAAGCTGCATGGGTAGCTCTAGCTGCTTTTGTTCTATTGCTACTAGGAAACGTACTAAAAGGATTCTAATCTAAACTTTAGAAACCAAAGGCTCTAAGGCATATGCTTTAGGGTCTTTTTTTATTGACATAATTAAAAAAATATAATAAGATAGATTTACTAATCTAGTAAATTACTAAAACGGTGAATATAAAAGGATGATGCAAATATGAAAATACCAACTGAACTAAAGCATAAACCCGTTGTTGTTGTCGAGGACTATAAGAACATAGACGGCAGGGATGCCTATAAATCTGATGTGCATGGTTTATCTCTCGGGCTTGCACAATGGAACGACAGAGGAAAAGTCGATATATCTGCTAAGGTGTGGAGATATACAGGACAGAAATGGTCGAGACAATCTGAGGAATTGCCGATTCATAGGATTCTTGACTTGGCTATTTTGATATGCAAATCAAAGCAATATTTTGGAGAAGTGTATAAAAGAAATAGTTTATATGATGAAAATGATGTAAAAGTTGATAGAGTGGGCTTGCAGGGTGATGCTATGACGATTGAGCTCTGTAAGGACAACAAAATGATAGAAGAGGATATTCAGCTTTTTTATGACAGACTTTCAGAAGATGATGAGATAATCTCGGAAAGGCTCAGGACCTTGGCAGGTGCGCTAAAAGGCGCAGGGTATTGATTGACAGCATTATATATGCTCAGTTTCCTTATATTCTTTGAAAATCAATATGTTACAATGATGTATAATTACTCTGAAGGATATCAGACACAATATCTCGTTTACCTTCATTGGAAAAACACATTATATTGACAACGAAAGGAAACTCTAAAACGGGTTTAAAATGGTTGCCTGCGGTGTTTTTAGGACAGGGAATCACCAAAACAGTTTACGCAATTATTTCTTCAAAAAAACTTAAAAAAAACTCTTGCAATAGGTATATGCTTCATGTATAATGATTGAGTTGCGTAAAAATCGCAATGTTGGGATGATGCAAAAGGTTGCTGCATTTAGTGCAGGTTTTTTTTGCAGACAAGAGTTTTGCTTAAAGCAAAGCGGCGTGCTACGGCTCGTCGCGGCTAAAATTTTAGTCACGACACACACGGAAAAGTGTATAGTGGTACGCATAAAAACAAGGAGGAAAGAGAAAACGACATGGCTACACAAAAGATCAGAATCAAATTGAAAGCCTATGACCACAACCTAATTGACCAATCGGCGCAGAGGATTGTGGAAACAGCAAAGCGTACCGGAGCGAAGGTCTCGGGACCTATACCGCTGCCCACGCAAAAAGAGATAGTAACGATATTGAGAGCTCCTCATAAATATAAGGACTCTAGAGAACAGTTCGAGATCAAGACTCACAAGAGACTAATCGATATTTTGGAAGCGACAGCAAAGACAACGGATTCGCTTATGAGATTAGACTTGCCTGCGGGTGTTGATATCGAAATCAAGCTCTAATACAGTAAGCGCATTAGGGAGGAAGAGATAAAGATGATAAAAGGTATTATAGGAAAAAAAGTCGGCATGACTCAGGTTTTTAAAGAAGACGGAACAGCCGTACCGGTTACTGTTGTTACTGCGGGTCCTTGCGTGATTGTACAGAAAAAATCTAAAGAGACCGACGGCTATGAGGCTTTGAAAGTCGGATATGGAGATATCAGAGAGAGCCTGAAGAACAAGCCGGACCAAGGTCAATATAAAAAAGCCGGTGTTGACGTAAAAAGACATTTGAAAGAATTCAAAGTGGATGACACTTCTGCATACGAAGTCGGGCAGGAAGTAAAAGTCGATATTTTCGAAACTGGCGAGATGGTTGACGTAACAGGAACATCTAAGGGAAAAGGATTCCAAGGTGTTATAGCACGTCACGGACAACACAGAGGACCGATGACTCATGGATCGCATTATCACAGAGGTCCCGGTGCCATGGGTGCTTGTGCTTCCCCCGGTCGTGTATTCAAAGGTAAGAATCTGCCCGGACATACCGGAGCGGAAACAGCGACTATTCAAAACTTGGAAGTCGTGAAGGTTGATGCTGAGAACAACATTATTCTTGTAAAAGGTGCAATACCCGGAGCAAAAGGCGGATACATCACCATAAACAAGAGCGTGAAGAAATCGAGCTAGTAAGACCTATAAAGCGAAGAATTTTGAAAGGAAAAAAGTAAAATGCCAAAAGTTGATGTTTATAAGACTGACGGAACAAAGAGCGGTCAGGTAAACTTAAAAAATGATATATTCGGCATCGAAGTGAACGAATCGGTCATGCACCAAGTTGTTGTGGCACACCTTGCGAACAAAAGACAAGGCACACAATCTGCGTTGACAAGAGCCGAAGTTCGCGGCGGTGGAATTAAACCTTGGAGACAGAAGGGCACAGGAAGAGCACGTGCCGGCACAGCAACATCTCCGATATGGAGAAAAGGTGGAGTGATATTTGCTCCAAAACCAAGAGACTATTCGAAGAATGTAAATAAGAAGGTTAAGAAACTTGCGATGAAATCTGCACTTTCTTCCAAAGCGCTTGATAAAAATATTATCTGCTTGGACGATTTGAAGATGAAGGAAGTGAAGACAAAGGATTTCGTAAAAGTACTGACAAACCTAAAGATTGATGGTAAAGCACTCGTATGTATGGGTGAGAAGGACGACAAAGTCGTTAAAAGCGCAAGGAACATTCCCGGCGTTACACCTACATTCGCAGGAGTTCTAAACGTATATGATGTTTTGAATCATGAAAAATTGATTTTGACAAAGGATGCTGTAAAGAAGATTGAGGAGGTGCTTTCATAATGAAAAATGCAAGCGATATAATCATCAAGCCTGTTTTGACAGAGCAAAGCTATGATCAGATTCCTCAAAAGAAATATACTTTTTTGGTAGACCCGAGAGCGAATAAGACACAGATAAAAAATGCTGTCGAAGAAGTTTTCGGTGTGAAGGTCGAAAAAATCAACACTCTTAACCAACAAGGAAAGCTCAAAAGACAAGGACAGTATATCGGAAGAAGAGCAAAGACCAAAAAAGCGTATATAACACTTACTAAAGACAGCAAGGCAATCGACTTCTTTGAAGGTATGGCGCAATAGTTTAGATAGCTAATAAATCAGGAGGAAAAGCGTAATGGCGGTAAAAAAATATAACCCGACTTCACCAGGAAGAAGGTTTATGTCTGTAAACGCATTCGAAGAGATAACGACCGGCAAACCGGAAAAATCTTTGACAGAATCGCTAAAGAAAAGCGGTGGAAGAAACGTTAATGGGCGTATAACTGTTCGTCACAGAGGCGGCGGGGCAAAGAGAAAATATAGGATTATAGACTTTAAGCGTGATAAGGATGGGATTCCTGCAACAGTGAAGACTATCGAGTATGATCCGAACAGAACAGCGAATATTGCACTCTTAAGTTATGCAGACGGCGAGAAGAAATATATCTTGGCACCATTGGGATTGAAAGTCGGAGATGTTGTTGTTTCCGGCAAGGACGCTGACATCAAACCGGGTAATGCTTTGAGAATTGAAAACATTCCTGTCGGTACTATGATCCACAATATCGAGCTTAAGGCTGGCAGAGGTGGTCAGCTTGTAAGAAGTGCAGGAAATTCTGCACAGCTTATGGCTAAAGAGGGCAAGTATTCTCAAGTTAGACTGCCATCGGGCGAAGTTCGTATGATTCCAGTGGCGGCAAAGGCTACAATCGGTCAAGTCGGCAACGTTGACAATGAAAACATCAATATCGGAAAAGCCGGAAGAAAAAGACATATGGGAATTCGTCCAACAGTCAGAGGTTCAGTTATGAACCCATGCGACCATCCGCACGGTGGCGGGGAAGGTAAATCACCTATAGGAAGACCGGGTCCGGCAACACCTTGGGGTAAACCCGCTCTTGGATATAAAACGAGAGCCAAGAAGAACCCGAGTGATAAATATATTGTAAAACGCAGGAATACTAAATAGCCTAATAAAAAGGAGTGTATATAAGATATGAGCAGATCGGTTAAAAAAGGACCGTTTGTCCAAGAAAAGCTCTTAAAGAGAATAGAAGAAATGAACGAGAAGAACGAAAAGAAAGTTCTAAAGACTTGGTCCAGAGCTTCTACGATCTTCCCGCAAATGGTTGGACACACAATTGGTGTGCATGATGGGCGTAAGTTTGTGCCTGTGTATGCAACTGAAGATATGGTAGGACATAAACTCGGCGAGTTTGCACCTACAAGAACTTTTAGAGGACACTCAGGAGTAAAGTCTACTGAGGTAAAATAGCGAAAAGGAGGGAAAGTAATGGCGACACGTCAAAGAGAAAAAGCCTTAAAAAGGCAAGAAGAAAAAGACACTAGACCAAGAGCTGTAGTAAAATATGTTCGTATTTCCTCCAGTAAGGTCAAGCTGGTATTAGACCTTATTCGCGGTAAAAGCGTTGCTGAAGCGTATGCGATTTTGATGCATACTCCAAAGGCAGCCTCTGAAGTTGTTACTAAGCTTTTAAAATCTGCTGTTGCTAATGCAGAGAATAATATGAGTATGAGTCCGGAAGGGTTGGTTATCGCTGAAGTATTCGCATCTGAAGGACCGACGCTAAAAAGATACAGACCTCGTGCTCAGGGTAGAGCGACAAGGATTAGGAAGAGAACCAGCCACATTACCGTCATCTTGGATGAGGTATCATAAGGAGGAATAGTTACGATATGGGTCAAAAAGTACATCCTCATGGTTTGAGGGTAGGAGTTATTAAAGATTGGGACGCTAGATGGTTTGCAAAGAAAAAGGATTTTGCTGACTACCTTATTGAAGATAATGAGGTTAGAACCTTTCTTAAGAAGAAGTTATATGCTGCAGGAATCTCGAAAATTGAGACTGAAAGAGCGGCAAACAAGCTTACAATAAATATCTTCACATCAAAACCGGGTATCGTTATCGGTAAAGCCGGAGCTGGTGTTGAAGCGATCAAAAAAGATCTATTAAAGCTTACAGGAAGAAACTGCGTAGTCAATATCATGGAAGTTAAAAAGCCCGATTTGAACGCACAGTTGGTTTCGGAGAATGTTGCGGCACAATTGGAACGCAGAATTTCTTTCAGAAGAGCTATGAAGCAATGTATGGGTCGCACGATGAAGAATGGTGCAAAAGGCATCAAGATAATGTGTGGCGGCAGACTTGGCGGAGCAGAAATTGCCAGAACTGAAAGCTATCACGAAGGATCAATTCCTTTGCAGACTATACGTGCAGGAATAGACTATGGTTTCGCAGAAGCCAACACAACATACGGAAAAATCGGCGTTAAGGTATGGATTTATACCGGCGAAGTTTTGGGAAATCCGTTGAAAGAGAAATATAGTCAGGCGGAAGGAGGCAAACGAAATGTTAATGCCAAAAAGGGTTAAACATAGAAGAGTGCACCGCGGACGCATGAAGGGAAAAGCGACAAGCGGAAATTTGGTATCATACGGCGAGTATGGTCTTGCAGCAGCAGCACCATCCTGGATTACGAGCAACCAGATTGAAGCCGCTCGTGTTGCTATGACGCGTTATATAAAAAGGGGCGGACAGGTTTGGATAAAGATCTTTCCGCATAAACCGGTTACTAAGAAACCAGCCGAAACCAGAATGGGTTCCGGTAAAGGTGCTCCTGAATACTGGGTAGCAGTTGTAAAGCCGGGTAGAGTCATGTTTGAGATTGCTGGTGTTGATGAGGAGACTGCAAAAGAAGCTTTAAGGCTTGCTGCGCATAAACTCCCGATAAAATGCAGAATTGTCAAGAAAACTGACGAGAAAGAAGTTTAGGTGGTGAGCGTAGATGAAGGCAAGTGAAATTAGAGAATTGTCCATGCAGGAATTGAGTACAAAGTTGAATGACCTTAAGTCTGATCTTTTTAACCTACGTTTCCAGTTAGCAACGGGACAGCTTAGCAATCCTGTAAGTATAAGAAATACTAAAAAGGATATCGCTAGAGTTGCAACGATAATAAAGGAACGTGAATTGAAGGCTAAGATAGCCGATAAGAAGGAGGTTATTTAGCAGTGACTGAGAATTCAAGATCGAACCGAAAAACCAGAGTCGGTGTTATTGTTTCCGATAAGATGGATAAAACAATAGTGGTTGCACTAAAGCAAAGAAGAAAGCATCCGATGTACGGCAAGACGGTTAATATAACGAAGAAAATCAAAGTGCATGATGAACAGAATGCAGGTGGGATCGGCGATACTGTAAAGGTTATGGAGACCCGTCCTTTGAGCAAACAAAAAAGATGGAGACTCTTAGAGATAGTCGAGAAGGCTAAGTAGAGTTTTAGCGAGGAGGCTTTAAAAATGGTTCAAGCTGAAACACGCCTTAAAGTTGCTGATAATACGGGAGCAAAGATTATCCAGTGTATTAAAGTATTAGGCGGATCAAAAAGAAGAACAGCAAATATAGGTGACTTAATTGTCGCATCTGTAAAGACTGCAACTCCGGGCGGAGTATGCAAAAAGAAAGAAATCGTAAGAGCAGTTATCGTTCGAAGCGTTTATGGTATAAGAAGAAAAGATGGTTCATATATCCGTTTTGATGACAACGCAGCTGTAATAATCGATGAAAATAAACAGCCAAAAGGCACACGTATTTTCGGTCCTGTGGCTAGGGAATTAAGAGAAAAAGATTATATGAAGATAATCTCTCTTGCCCCTGAAGTTTTATAGGAAAGGAAGGCGAAGAATAGTGGCTTCTATGCATGTAAAAAAAGATGACAATGTCGTTGTCATTTCGGGCAAAGACAAAGGCAAAAAAGGCAAAGTTTTGATAGCTATGCCGAAAGAAAAAAAAGTAGTTATAGAGAAAGTCAATATGCTTACAAAGCACACTCGTCCGAGAAAGCAAGGACAGACCGGTGGAATAATCCATCAAGAGGGTCCGATAAATGCTTCCAACGTAATGGTTGTATGTTCAAAATGCAACAAGGCAAGCAGAGTTGGGTATAAAGTCTTGGAGGATAAGTCCAAAGCACGTGTTTGTAAGAAATGTGGCGAAACTTTTGACAAATAAATTTTAATCAGCACTGAGCTGATGTTACGAAAACCAAGGAGGTAATCTGAGTTGCCTAGATTGAAAGATGCTTATAAAAAAGATATCATTCCTGCGTTGATGAAAAGGTTTAGCTATAAGAATGTGATGCAAGTACCAAAGCTTGAAAAGATTACTATCAACATGGGCATGGGAGATGCACACGAAAACGCAAAGTCTCTCGATTCTGCGTTGGATGATTTGGCAGTGATTTCCGGACAGAAGCCGGTTGTTACGAAAGCTAAGAAATCCGTAGCTAACTTCAAAGTTAGAGAAGGAATGAAAGTTGGGGCAAAGGTCACCTTAAGAGGTGACAGAATGTACGAGTTTATCGATAGATTGATGAATGTTGCGTTGCCGCGTGTTAGAGACTTTAGAGGAATTTCCGCTAAATCCTTTGACGGCAGAGGAAACTTTGCAATGGGGCTTAAAGAGCAGCTGGTTTTTCCCGAGATAAACTACGATAATGTGGATAAGGTTAGAGGTATGGATGTTGCGATCGTAACTTCTGCAAAAACCGACGAAGAAGCGTATGAATTGCTTGGTTTGCTCGGTATGCCTTTCGCTAAATAAGGAGGAATCGGGTTTGGCAAAAAAAAGCATGATTAACAAACAGAAAAAGGGTTCAAAGTTCTCTACAAGAAACTATACTCGCTGTCGTATATGCGGTAGACCACATGCGGTTCTTAGAAAATACGGAATATGCCGTATATGTTTCAGAGAGCTTGCTTATAAGGGAGAGATTCCAGGCGTGAAAAAGGCAAGCTGGTAAAGTAGCGTACTTTAGTTTTTTGAAAATAAAAGGAGGTAGTGTAGATGCCTGTTACAGATCCAGTAGCGGATATGCTCACAAGGATTAGAAATGCTTTGGTTGCAAAGCATGATGTTATAAGTCTTCCATCTTCCAAGATGAAGAAATCTATTGCACAGATTCTTTTAACGGAAGGTTATATAAAAGGATATGAATTTATCGATGATGGTCCTCAGGGAAGCTTAAAGATTACATTAAAATATGGAGCCGGCGGTGAAAGAGTTATCACCGGCCTAAAACGTATAAGCAGACCGGGTTTGCGTGTGTATGCTAAAAAAGACGAAGTGCCAAGAGTCCTTGGCGGTCTGGGTATCGCGATAATCTCAACATCTAAAGGGATTGTTACCGATAGTGAAGCAAGACAGGACGCGGTTGGCGGAGAAGTATTAGCATATATCTGGTAATGCTTCGAAGACTAAAATAAACAAACAATAAGTTTTTGGAGGTGCAAGGAAAATGTCCAGAATAGGGAAACTTCCTATCAACATTCCTGCCGGTCTAAACGTAGCTGTTTCTGAAGGAAACGAAGTTAAGGTTAAAGGCCCAAAGGGTGAATTAAGCACTAAAATCAATAGCGATATGAAAATTACTATCAAAGACGGAGTACTCACTGTTGAGCGCCCATCGGATAGAAAAGATCATAGAGCATTACATGGCCTGAGCCGTGCTCTTATAAACAATATGGTTATCGGTGTTACTGATGGCTTTACTAAGACACTTAAGATAGTAGGTGTTGGATACAGAGTGGCAAAGCAAGGCAAGAAAATAGTGCTCAACTTAGGGTTATCACACCCTGTTGAATTTGTAGAACCGAAGGGAATCACTTTTGATATTCCCGATCAAACAACAATCATAGTAGCTGGTACAGATAAACAGGCTGTAGGCGAGATTGCTGCGGAAATCCGCAAGATCAGACCTCCAGAGCCGTATAAAGGCAAAGGTATCAGATATGAAAACGAATATGTACGTCGCAAAGTCGGAAAGACTGGTATGTAGCTTAGGTGAAAGGTGGCATAAAAATTGATTAAAAAAGCGGATAAGAACAAAAGACGTATCGCTCGCCACTATAGGCAGCGTAACAAGATAAAAGGTACGACAAAGCGTCCGAGATTGAATGTGTTTAGAAGTTCTAAGCATATCTATGCACAGGTGATTGACGATGTTAAGGGTGTTACTGTTGCTTCTGCCTCTACTCTTGATGCAGACGTAAAGGCGAAGATTGACGGAAAGAAAAAAGCAGAAGTTGCCGAAGTCGTCGGCGAAGTTGTCGGCAAAAGAGCAAAGGCAGCAAAGATAAAAGAAGTTATATTTGATAGAGGTGGATATCTCTATACTGGTAGAGTTGCGGCTCTTGCAGAAGGTGCAAGAAAAGCAGGTCTAAAATTCTAAAGGAGGCGAAAGTTACTTGCAGCGTTTTGAAGAGAAAGATAAAGAGTTTAAAGAAAAACTAGTTGCTGTTAACAGAGTAGCTAAGGTTGTAAAAGGCGGACGAAACTTCCGTTTCACTGCTCTGGTTGTTGTCGGAGACGAAAAGGGTAAGGTTGGAGCCGGATTAGGCAAAGCGACCGAAATACCTGAAGCGATCAGAAAGGCCGTTCAAAAGGCAAAGCGTAATATGGTTGAAGTTCCTCTGGAAGGTACAACCATACCGCACGAGATCATCGGTAGATACGGAAAAGGCAAGGTGCTGTTGCTGCCTGCTTCAAAGGGTACCGGAGTTATCGCCGGCGGACCTGCGCGTGCTGTTCTTGAGCTTGCCGGATATAAAGATATCAGAACGAAGTCATATGGTTCGAATACGCCTTCAAACTGTGTTAAAGCAACTATCGAAGGACTTAAAGAACTTAAGACTCCTGAGCAGGTTGCAAAACTGCGCGGTATGAGCGTAGATCAACTAAGGAGGTAGGTCTTGTGGCTAAGAAAAAACAACTTAAAATAAAGCTTGTAAAGAGCGGCATCGGCTACTCGCAAAGGCAAAAAGACACTTTAAAAGCTCTCGGTCTAAGAAAGCTTGGAAGTGAAGTAATAAAAAACAATACTCCCGAGATTAAGGGTATGGTGAACAGTGTGAGCCACCTTGTCAAGGCAGAGGAAGTTTAAGGAGGACCTAGAATTGAGACTTGGCGAATTAAAAGCCCCAAAGGGCTCTACGAGCAAGCGCAAGCGTGTTGGTAGAGGTGTAGGTTCTGGAATGGGTAAGACTTCTACTCGTGGTCAAGACGGCCAAAACAGCAGAAGCGGCGGCGGTGTACGTCCCGGTTTTGAGGGCGGGCAGATGCCTCTTTCTAGAAGGCTTCCTAAAAGAGGGTTTACAAATATTTTCAGCAAGGAATATGCTACGATTAACGTAAGCGAACTCGACCGTTTTTCTGACGGCGATGTGGTTTCTGCTGAAATCTTAAAAGAGAAAAAAATTATCAAAAAAATATCTGACGGTCTTAAGGTTTTGGGCAACGGAGAAGTAACAAAGAAATTAACCGTTAAAGCCGCAAAATTCACAAAGACTGCTGAAGAGAAAATTAAAGCAGCTGGCGGAAGTGTTGAGGTGGTTGAATAATGTTTAAGACTTTATTGAATGCTTGGAAAGTTCCGGATTTACGAAAGAAAATTCTGTATACTTTAATGATGCTTTTTGTGTATCGTTTGGGAGCACATGTCCCAATTCCGGGTATTGATGTTGGGTTTGTCGGCGACGCAATCGGCAACAGTGCCTTGCTTGGATATATGGATATATTCAGCGGCGGAGCTTTATCGAGCCTGACGGTTTTTGCATTAGGAATAATACCTTATATCAACGCATCCATCATAATGAACCTATTGCCGATGGCCATTCCGGCTTTGGAAAGAATGGTAAAAGAAGGCCCGGATGGCAGAAAGAAGATCGCCTCGATTACGAGATATCTGACTGTTGTTCTTGGTCTTGTTATGGCGGTTGGAATTTTGACTTCTCTCGGTAATAGTGCTTTGGTTGAGCCGACATTGTTCAACAAAGCGACGGTTGTTCTCTGCTTGACAGCAGGTACAGCGTTTATCATGTGGATTGGCGAGAAAATCAATGAAGCGGGTATCGGAAACGGTATTTCGCTGATAATCTTTATCAGCATCGTTTCAAGGTTGCCGGAAATGTTCATCACAATGTTCGTAGGAACGTTCTTGGGCGGACAATTAGGTATGACTTATGTGACATTCTTTGCGATTATAGTCGTGCTGCTCTTAGTAGTTACGGGTATCACATTCGTTGACCTTGGAGAAAGAAGAATACCGGTACAATACGCTAAGCGTGTTGTCGGAAGAAAGATGTATGGCGGACAATCCACATATATCCCAATGAAGATAAATCAATCAGGCGTTTTGCCTTTGATCTTTGCGATGACTTTGATGCAGTTCCCTGCAATCATCATCCAAACATTCTTCAACGAATCAGGATTTGCTAACTTCTATGAGACATATCTTGCAGCTGGTTCGTGGGTGTATGCGGTTATCTATGCGTTGCTTATCTTCTTCTTCACATTCTTCTACACGCAGATTTCATTTAATCCTGTAGATGTTTCGAAGAATATACAGGGCAACGGCGGATTTATTCTCGGGATAAGACCGGGTAAGCCGACATCTGATTATCTGGCCAAGATTCTTACAAGGGTAACGCTTTTCGGAGCATTATTCTTAGCAGCGATTGCATCTGTTCCGACTTTGATGAAGTCGCTTTCAGCGGTCGCGGGTGGAATCTTTGGTGCGACGAGCTTGTTGATTATGGTTAATGTTTCTCTCGAAACGACGAAGCAGATTGAATCTCAACTGCTCATGAGACATTATAAAGGATTCTTGAAATAGAGTTTGGAGTAAGATAAATGAATTTGATGTTTCTAGGACCTCCGGGAGCAGGAAAAGGCACCCAGGCACAGACAGCAGGCAGGAAATATGGAATAGCTCATATTTCCACCGGAGATATGCTTCGGGCTGAGATGAAAGTAGGCAGTGAGCTCGGCAAAAAAGCGAGAAGTCTGATCGATGCAGGAGAACTTGTGCCGGATGATATTATTATCGCTATGGTCAAGGAAAGGCTGAAAAAAGACGATTGTAAAAACGGCTTCCTGCTGGATGGGTTTCCAAGAACTATCGAGCAAGCGAAGGCATTGGACACTATAGTAAAACTTGATGCTTGTATCAATATTGAGGTTCCGAGCGAGCATCTCGTCGAGAGAATCTGCGGAAGAAGAGTATGTACGAAGTGCGGAGCGACCTTTGCAGTATCTTTGCTGAAAGGCGAAGATTGCGAAAAATGCGGAGGAGAGCTTATACAGCGTACCGATGATTCCGAAGAGACTGTGATTACGAGAATCGAAGTATATGAGAGACAGACAAAACCGTTGATTGAATACTATGAAAAAAAGGGCATCGTAAAGAATATCGACGGAACCGGAACAATCGACAAGGTTTCCGAGGATATTTACGAAGTTTTGGATAAAATCTAAGTGGAAAGCGGTGAAAAAAAATCACCAAAGCGAGGATATGATAAAGCTCAAGTCCAGCGCAGAGATAGCGTTGATAAAAACATCCGGGGAACTTGCCAGCAAAGCTATGCTTGCGGTTGGTGAAAAGATAAGACCCGGTATAACAACCGGCGAATTGGACAAAATTGCCTATAACGTTATTACTAAAAACGGAGGCAAACCGGCATTCAAAGGCTATCGTGGTTTTCCAAGCAGTATATGTGCCTCGGTGAACGAGGAGATTGTACACGGGATGCCCGGAAGCAGGGTGCTCGAAGAAGGAGATATAATAAGCATTGACCTTGGAGTATTCCTTGGTGGGTATAACTCGGATCTTGCAAGAACCTTTGCAGTCGGTAACATAGATCCATATGTCGAAAGACTGATTGAAGTAACTAAGGATTCCTTTTTTAAAGGTCTTGAAGGCTTCAAAGAAGGAAACAGACTTATGGAGATTTCGAGGAGAGTACAGAAAACTGCAGAAAGTGCAGGGTACTCGGTAGTGAGGGATTTGGTAGGACACGGTATCGGTGTGGATTTGCATGAATCCCCCGACGTTCCGAACTTTGTGTTTAAAGGACCGAACCCGAGGTTGAATGTCGGATTGGTTTTAGCGATTGAGCCTATGATAAATATGGGCAATGCCGCAGTGAAATGGTGTGATGACGGCTGGACGGTTACAACCGCAGATAAAAAGCCCTCTGCGCATTATGAAAACACGGTTGCGCTCACGAGCAATGGGCTTGAGATTTTAACTGATAGTCATATCTGACGAATAAAGGAGAAGTTTTTTGAAGGATTTTTTGGTGGAGGTTGGCAGGATTGCCAAATCTCTTGCTGGAAGAGACAAAGACAAATTTTTCATGATATGTGAGGTTTCAGATGAAGAGTTTGTTTTTATATCCGACGGAGACTATAGAAAGCTCAGTCGGCCTAAGCTTAAGAAGCTCAAGCATTTAAAGCTAACACCTCACGTGTTAGAAGGCATAAGAGAGAAACTGATGAGTGGAAAAAAAGTGTTTGATGCAGAGCTTAGAAGTGCTATAATGAAAGCTGGCTATAATAGTAGTAACGATGAAAGGGGAGTTTAGCTTGTCAAAATCTGATGTTATTGAAGTAGAAGGTAAGGTTACGGATTCTTTTCCGAATGCGGAATTTGAAGTCGAATTGGAAAACGGTCATAAAATTTTAGCGCATATCTCAGGAAAACTGCGTATGCACTATATAAAGATTATTCCGGGAGATAAAGTGACTGTGGAGCTTTCTCCGTACGATCTGACCCGCGGAAGAATCACTTGGCGCGGAAAAGGAAGATAGAGCTTTCATCTGAAAATATTTATAGATGTAACAGCGACTAATAATCATTTAGGAGAGTAAGAAAAAATGAAGGTAAGACCATCGGTTAAGCCGATATGCGAAAAATGCAAAATCATTAAGAGAAAAGGCAAGGTTATGGTAATTTGCTCTAACCCCAAGCATAAGCAAAAACAAGGATAGAGTTTATAGCTTTAGCTTCTTGTTGCAACGGAAAATAACGTATATACTGGCGGCTGGTTAGTTTTAAAAACTGAAAATAGTATATGCTTTATGATAATAAATTTAAAACGAAAATACTTTCGGAGGTGTTAGATAAGACATGGCACGTATAGCAGGTGTTGATCTTCCTAGAGACAAAAGGGTTGAAGTTGGCCTTACATATATCTATGGTATCGGACTTAAAAGCGCACAGGATATTATTTCAAAAACCGGTGTGGATCCTGATACCCGTGTTAAGGATTTAACTGAAACGGACGTTGGTAAACTCAGGGAACTCATCGAAAAGGACTACAAAGTAGAAGGGGACCTAAGACGTGAAGTATCAATGAATATCAAACGTCTGATTGAGATTGGGTCTTATAGAGGAATCAGACATCGTAGAGGGCTTCCGGTCAGAGGTCAAAGTTCTAAGCAGAATGCAAGAACCAGAAAAGGACCGAAGAGAAGCATAAGCGGTAAGAAAAAATAACTGTTGGAGGAAATAAATGGCAACCCCTAAAGGTGTAAAAACTAAAAAACGTAGAGTTAAAAAGAATATAGAACGTGGTCAAGCGCATATTCGCTCATCTTTTAATAATACATTGGTTACCCTTACAGATTTAGAAGGTAACGCCTTGTCTTGGGCGAGTGCCGGCGGAATGGGATTCAGAGGTTCAAAGAAATCCACACCGTTCGCAGCTCAACAAGCAGCAGAGAAAGCGGCAAAGGCTGCGATGGAACATGGTCTTAGGACTGTTGAGGTCTATGTTAAAGGACCAGGTTCCGGCAGAGAAGCTGCGATTCGTGCGCTGCAGGCAGCAGGGTTAGATGTAATATTGATTAAAGACGTGACGCCAATCCCGCATAACGGATGTCGTCCACCAAAACGCAGAAGAGTTTAAAGGAGATTATATATGGCAAGATATACAGATTCAGTTTGTCGTCTTTGCAGAAGAGAAGGCGCAAAGCTGTTCCTTAAAGGAGATCGCTGCTACTCTTCAAAATGCGCTTTTGCAAAACGTCCAGTACCTCCGGGTGAACATGGACTGAGCAGAAAGAAGCAGTCTGAATACGGTATGCAGCTTCGTGAAAAACAGAAAGTAAAGCGCGCATACGGTATGCAGGAGAAGCAGTTTAAAAAATATTTTGATATGGCAGAAAGAATGCGCGGCATCACCGGTGAAGTTTTGCTTAGCTTGCTTGAAAGAAGACTTGATAATACGGTTTTCCGTCTTGGGCTAGCAGACAGCAGAGCACAGGCGAGGCAGACAGTTCTTCACGGTCATGTAACGGTGAATGGGAAAAAAGTAAATATTCCGTCTTATTTTGTAGAGGTTGGGGATGAAATCAAGATAAAGGATTCATCAAAGGATATCGAAAGGTTTAAAGAGATTAGAGAAGGCGAAGCACGTGCAGTCGGCAAATGGTTGACATTTGATAATGCAAACCTGACCGGCAGAGTTGTGGCTTTACCTGAAAGAGATGATATTGACTTGACAATCCAAGAACATATGATTGTCGAGCTGTATTCTAAGTAATTTCTGATCTATTTAAATTTCATGAATTTGAGATAATCCTTAACTAAAAGGAGTGTAGATAACAATATGTTAGAAATCGAAAAGCCTAGAATTCAGTGTGAAGAAATCGATGAAAAGCAGAAATATGCAAGATTTACGATGGAGCCGCTCGAAAGAGGTTTTGGTATTACCCTTGGTAACTCTCTAAGACGAATATTGCTCTACTGTCTGCCTGGTGCAGCAGTAACCAGAGTGAAATTCGACGGTGTTCTACATGAGTTTACGACTATCGAAGGCGTTTTGGAAGATGTGACAAACATCATTCTAAACCTAAAGAAACTCAGCATTAGAATGCATACTGACGGACCAAAAAATTTGATTTTGGATATTAAAGGCGGCAAAGTAGTTACAGCAGCGGATATTCAAACGGATTCTGAAGTCGAAATCGTAAATTCAGATCTTTATCTCGCAACAGTGAACAAAGATGGTTCGCTGTATGCCGAGATTACTGTCGAAAAAGGCAGAGGATATGTTCTTGCAGATAAGAACAAGCTCGAAGATATGCCGATAGGTATTATACCTGTTGACTCGATGTTTACCCCGACAAGAAAGGTGAACTTCACAGTTGATAATACCCGTGTCGGTCAGATTACGGACTTTGATAAGCTTACATTGGAACTTTGGACTAACGGTAGTATTAAGCCGGAAGAAGCCGTTTCATTAGCGGCGAAGATAATGAGTGAGCATTTGGCTCAGTTTATCGATTTGTCCGAGCACGTGAACGAAGTCGAGATTATGGTCGAGAAGGAAGAGGATACAAAAGAGAAGATTTTAGAGATTACTATCGAAGAGTTGGATCTTTCCGTTCGTTCCTATAACTGCCTGAAGAGAGCCGGTATAAACACTGTTGAAGAGCTGGTTTTGAAAAACGAAGAAGAGATGATGAAAGTCCGTAACTTGGGACGTAAGTCATTGGAGGAAGTACAGCAAAAACTCGAAGCTTTGGGTTTGAGCTTGCGTATAAACGATTAATTTTTATGGAGGTAAAGGGCTATGGCTAAGTATAGAAAGCTAAACAAGCCTTCCGACCAGAGAAAAGCGATGTTGAGGAATCTTGTCACTTCGTTGATCTGGAATGGTAGAATAGAGACAACTGAGGCGCGTGCGAAGGAAGTGCGTAAGTTTGCCGAAAAATATATTACTTTAGCTGTGCGTGAGTGTGATAACGAAGTCGAAGTTACCAAGACAATAAAGGATAACGACGGTGAAAAGCAGATTACATTTAAGAACGATGCGCCATCTAAACTTGCTGCAAGACGTAAGATGCTTTCTTACCTATATACAATAAAGGAAGAAAAGCAGGACAAAGAGAGCAAATATAACTATAAACAGAGAACAAAGGATAACAGGTTTCCTGTTGTAGAGAAATTGTTCAGAGAATTGGGTCCGAAATACAAAGCAAGAAAAGAAGAAACAGGACAAGGCGGAGGATATACTCGCATAATCAAAAAAGGTCCAAGGCGAGGCGACGCAGCAGAGATTGTTATTATAGAGTTGGTTTAAAACTCGCTTTATAATTATCTTAAGATATTTATTATAGATTATCAGGCTTGGAGAAAGTGTTTTCTGGGCCTTATTTTCTGTTTAGGGAACTTGTGAACAATCTATAAAAGATAAATGATTATGAGTAACTATACTAAAACTAATGATAGAATGTGTTTATGAAAAAAAGTCAAGTATTTACGAAAAATCTAAAATACTCATATATAAACGAGGATGAAAAGATTGCCTTTGCACTAAACGGTGTTTCGCTGGAGATCGAAAAAGGCGAGTTTGTTGCTGTGCTAGGACATAACGGCTCGGGGAAATCCACGCTTGCAAAGCTTTTCAATGCGCTCTATACTCCGACGGACGGAGATGTGTATATTGAGCAGATAAACACAAAGGAAGAAGACAAGCTCTGGGATATAAGAAAATCCTGCGGTATGGTTTTCCAAAATCCGGACAACCAGATTGTAGCTACCTTGGTAGAAGAGGATGTTGCCTTTGGACCGGAGAATCTCGGTATTCCTTCAGAAGAGATTGTCGAAAGGGTGAAAAATGCTCTTAAGACTGTTGAGCTTGAAGGCTTTGAGGACAGAGCACCGCATATGCTGTCCGGAGGACAGAAGCAAAGAGTCGCAATAGCAGGCATACTTGCGATGCTTCCTGATATAATAGTTTTCGATGAGCCGACGGCTATGCTCGATCCACACGGAAGAAAAGAAGTTTTAAGCACAATCGAAAGATTGAACAAGGCTCAAGGGAAAACGATAGTATATATCACTCATTATATCGAGGAGACTGTGGAAGCGGACAGAATTATCGTCTTGAGCCATGGAGAAATAATCGCGAATGGGACGCCAAAAGAGGTGTTCAGCGATTATGAACTTTTAAAGAGTGTAGGTCTTTCCGTGCCTCGTGCAACAAGACTTTTTTATATGCTTAAAGATAAGGGCGTTGATTTAGGTGAGCCTGCGATTACGAACGGGGATTTGGTGGATAAGTTATGTCAATTGATATAAAAGGATTATCGCTTACATACGCAAAAGGAACGCCTTTTGAGGTCAAAGCCGTGGACGACATTTCGCTCAAGATTGAGCAAGGCGATTTCTTGGGTATAATCGGACACACCGGCTCCGGTAAAACCACACTCATTCAGATGATTGCAGGACTTTTAAAGCCTGATGAAGGCACTGTATTTGTAAACGACGATGATATAAACGACAAAGGATATAACAGAAAAGACTTAAGAAAAGCAGTAGGAGTTGTTTTTCAATATCCTGAATACCAACTCTTTGAAGAAACGGTGTACCAGGATATTGCATTTGCTCCGAAAAAATCTGGACAAAGCGAAGAAGAACAGGACAAAGCGGTTAGAAAAGCGTGTGAGCTTTTGGAGATTGACTTTGAGGAGTTCAAAGACTTATCGCCGTTCGAGCTTTCCGGCGGACAGAAAAGAAAGGTAGCAATCGCTGGAGTTTTGGCTGTGGACCCTGATATATTGATCTTAGATGAGCCGGTAGCGGGACTGGACCCATACGGGCGAAAAAGTCTGATGGCGCTTATTACAAACCTTAATAAGCAAGGCAAAACGATTATCATGATTACTCATAGTATGGACGACTTAGCGCTTTATGCAAAAAGGGTTGTTGTGATGAAGGACGGTAAAATCGCCCACGACTCAACACCGAGGGAAGTTTTTTCCAAAGCGGATGAACTTATCAAAATGAGTCTTGATATACCCGAAGCTTCGAAGATGGTGAAGTCCTTAAACGAAAAAGGCAAGGATGTGCCGGGTGATATTATAACGATAGACCAACTCTATGATTTTCTTCTAGAGAAATTGGACAAATAGATTGTGAAAGGTTTTTTGCTTAAATAAGCTTAAAAGAAGTTAAATGCTGAAGAATATTACGCTGGGGCAGTACTTCCCGGGAGATTCATTGTTACATAGGCTAGATCCGAGAACAAAGATGATTTTGGTGTTCTCTCTTGTAGTGATTATTTTTGTGTTCAAAACCTGGATCGGCTATGCGCTGATGTTTGCTATCCTGATCGCGATGATATTGCTTTCGCAAACCAAGATTAAGCTTTTGCTTCGTGGCTTAAAGCCGCTTTGGTTTATATTGGTATTCACTTTTGTGCTCAATGTGCTTTTTACTAAACACGGTACTGTTTGGCTGGACATCGGAAGAATTAAAATCACTGATGAAGGCGTATATCTTGCGGCATCCTTGTGTTCCAGGCTGATATTCCTTATTATGATTACATCGCTTCTGACTTTTACGACTTCGCCGATTCAGCTTACTGATGCTATAGAGAGGCTTTTTAAGCCGCTAAATAAGATAAAGTTTCCAGTTCATGAACTTGCGATGATGATGACAATTGCAATAAGATTTATTCCGACTTTGATTGAAGAAACGGATAAGATAATGAAAGCGCAGATGGCGAGAGGAGCGGAATTCGATTCGAAAAACATCTTAAAGAGAGCTGTTAACATGGTGCCGCTTTTGGTGCCGCTGTTTGTGAGTGCTTTTCGCCGTGCTGATGAGCTCGCATTCGCTATGGAAGCGAGATGCTACAGCGGAGGACACGGCAGAACTAAGATGAAGATCTTAAAGCTGCATTTTGTAGATTATCTGGCCTTTGTATTTTTGGGCGTCGTAATCGCCTTGGTGGTTCTCGAAAGAAAGAACCTAAGCATATTGGATAAGTTTTTGATATGATCAGGAAAATCAAACTAATAATCGAATACGATGGTACGAATTACGGTGGATGGCAGGTCCAACCCAACGCTGTTACAATACAGGAAGAAATCGAAAAGGCGATTTACAAAGTCACAGGCGAAAAGATACGTATCCACGGTGCAGGAAGAACGGATGCTGGAGTGCATGCATTAGCACAGGCAGCACATTTCGAGACGAGTACTGATATTCCAAGTGACAGGATAAAACTGGCGATAAACACACATCTTAAGCCCGATATACGCATAAAAGAGTCTTTGGAGGTGAACGAAGATTTCCATGCGAGATTCTCGGCGAAGGGAAAGATATATAAATATTCGATTTATAACGATAGAGCAGCTTCTGCGATTCTTCGAAACACAACGCACAGCGTTAAGGAAAAGTTGGATATAGAAAGCATGAAGAGAGCCGCAAAATCATTTTTGGGCGAACATGATTTTACTGCTTTTTGTTCAGCAGGAACAGACGTAGAGGATAAAGTCAGAACTATATATGACGTAAAAATCACCGATGCTCTGCCTTTGATAGAAATATTCTTTGAGGGAAATGGGTTTTTATACAACATGGTGAGGATTATGGCAGGGACCTTGATAGATGTTGGCAGAGGAAAGATTGCGCCGGATCATGTTGAAGGTATAATACGTAGCAAGAACAGGGAAAAAGCATCTCCAACCGCCCCTGCGAAAGGGCTGTGTCTTTTGGAAGTGAAGTATTGAGTGAGATTTAACAAAATATATAAGAATATGTAGTTTATGCTTTCACAAAATGAAGGTTGAAAAATAAAAAGAAGTATATTATAGTAAACTAGGTGCATTTATATAGAAAAAAATGTGTCATATAAGAAGTTTGCGGGAAAAATGAGGAGCTAAAAAATAGATGGCAATGTTTGAATTTAATGATGTTGGAATAGACTTAGGTACTGCGAATGTCCTCGTTTATGTAAAAGGCAAGGGGATTGTATTAAGGGAGCCGTCCGTTGTTGCAATAGACAGGATTTCAGGTGAGCTTTTGGCTGTTGGAGAGGATGCAAAGATTATGCTCGGCAGAACACCGGGTAACATAATCGCAGTTCGTCCGTTAAGAGACGGTGTTATATCCAATTTTCATGATACTGAGAGAATGCTTAGATATTTCTTGCGCAAGGTTATAGGCAGAAAACTCTTCTTTAAACCAAGAGTTATCGTTTGTGTACCGAGCGGAGTTACAGAAGTTGAGAAGCGCTCGGTTATTGATGCAACAGAGGAAGCAGGAGCAAGACACACCTGTCTTATAGAAGAGCCTATCGCGGCAGCTATCGGAGCAGGTCTTGATATCGGGTCACCGTACGGGAATATGGTGCTGGATATCGGCGGAGGTACTTCGGATATCGCTGTACTGTCGCTCGGCGGGGCTGTTATCACAGGAAGTGTAAAATGTGCCGGAGATAAGTTCAACGAAGGCATAATAAAATATATGAAGAAGAAACACAACGTTCTTCTCGGTGAAAGAACTGCAGAGGAGATCAAGGTCAACATCGGAACCGCGTATCCGAGAAAAGAAGAGATATATATGGAAGTTACCGGAAGGAATATTATCTCCGGTATGCCGAAGACGGTTACTCTAAGCTCAAACGAAACGATTGAAGCTTTTGAAGAACCGCTGAACACGATTTTGGATACGATACATAATGTGCTTGAGCAAACGCCGCCGGAACTGGCTTCGGATATTGCGGAAAACGGCATATGCATGACGGGCGGAGGTTCGCTGCTTTACGGATTGGACAGGCTTTTGACCGAGAAAACCCATGCGCCTTGTTATGTAGCGGAAGATGCGATATCTTGTGTTGCGATCGGTACAGGTAAGGCTTTGGAGGATATTGAGCTATATTCTTCCGGTGCTGTATACGATTACAGACGCGGAGATTATTATGAAAGATTTTAGTTTTATCAAAAAATAGAAAAAAATATCAGGCCAATGCTGATTTTAAGCCTTGGTCTTTTGCTTATCTATATTGGGGAAAGTAAAGAAGGATGAAAAGAAGAAAAAACATAATTACAATGCTGATAATAATTCTCGCCTGTTTGATTGCAGCAGCAGGGGTGTGCGTGACCTTTATGCTGGATATTGCAAAAGGTGTTATTGAAGACCCTCTTTCCGCTTTCGAAGTTCCGGAGCCTACTGAAAAGCAAATTATAATTCAGCCTGAACCGAACGTTTCGACTCCTCCAACGCCCATGCCTGTTGAGTTTGATGTAGCATATAACGGAAAGCTGTATAACAAACAGGAAAAGTACGTGAATATCGTTCTATTGGGTTTTGATGATATGCAGGACAGGGAGAACGACGGTGGCAATACGGATTCGATTATGGTGTTTAAAATCGGTTTTGAGACGGGTGAAGTGGAGGTTTTGTCGATACCGAGAGACACTTGGACTATGATAAATGAATACGACTCCAAAGGGAATTTGGAGTTCAGCTATAATACGAAAATAAATGCAGCATATTCTGCAGCAGCAAGACGGGATGATAAATATAATAACTCGCTGGCGGCGATAGAGAATTTTATGGAAGTCGATGGCCTTTTCGATTTGGATATGGACTACTTTTGTTCGATAGATATAAAGGATGTGCCCAAACTCTGTGATGCCGTAGGAGGTGTTCCGATAACTTTGGATTACACTATGGATACCATAGGAAGTAAGGGCGAAACTGTTGTTTTGGACAGCCTGGCGGCACAATACTACCTGCGGGACAGAAAAACAGGCAACGGCGATATTACAAGGTCGGCAAGGCACCAAAAGTTCATGATTGCACTAGCAAAGAGAATAAAGGAAATGGGCGGCAGAAAAGCCGCTTTGGCGCTTTATGATGAAGTTATTCGATACATAAGCACCAACTTAAGCTTGGAGCAGATAGCTGCGCTTGCGGCTTTGATGGACGATATTGATGTCGATAACATTGTACAATACAGCGTACCTGGGAAGATTGGCAGTGCAGCGTATGAACGCCCGGGCAAGTACTTTGGGGACTTTAGAAGTGTGTATATTGCGGATAAAGATGAATTATCGAAAGTGATTTTGGACATGTACTATAGCAGCGTGAAAAAGTGATGAATAACAGCATAAAGTAACAATGTTATAGTAAAAATGTATTTATATTGGATAATTAATGTGATATAATTTGGCGAACCGTATGGTGTAAGCAAAAGATAACAAAAAGAGGGATACAATGGCAAAATTATTTTTTAGATATGCAGTAATGAACGCTGGAAAGTCAACTCAGCTTTTACAGATTGCTCATGATTATGAGAAGAACGGAAGGAATATACTCTGTATTAAGCCGAAAATTGATACTAAGCGGGGCGACTATATAATAAGCAGGCTTGAAGACGGACTTATCAAGAGAAAAGCAGATTTTCTGACGCTGCCCGATAAAGGATGGCTGTATCGTGAGATCAAAAAATGGCATGAAAAAGCCAAAAGTGAAGGCAATCCTGTTGCCGTAGTCATGATTGATGAATCTCAGTTTTTGAGTGAGGACAACGTTTGGGACTTGGTGAGAGTGGTTGCCTATCTCGATATTCCTGTAATCGCATTTGCCTTGAAGGTGGATGCATTCGGAAAGCCGTTCCCGGGATCTGCGGCGCTGTTTGCTCTCGCTCAAGACATCGAAGAAGTCACAACAAGAGCGATATGTTGTTATTCTGAAAAACCGAGAAAAGCGACTTTCCAAGTGCGCCATGTGAACGGAGAACCTGTTTTTTCGGGTTCGCAGGTTGCGATAGAAGATGAACAGGAGATTCTGTATAAATCGGTTTGCTTGCCCGAATATATAAAGATGAAGGATGAAGCGGACGGCTGGGAAGAATAGATTTTGATAATTTATATAATCGACAGTCCAAGGCTTTTTGTCTTTGGATTGTTTTTTAGTAATGGAAAACGGAGATAAAATGACAAGAAGAATTATTATACTGTTTCTTTGCCTCTTTCTGCTCGCGCTTGTTGGATGTGAGGGAATGGATAAAAAACAGGGGAATAACACAATTAGGATAGGCGTAATGCCTGATATGGTATCCCTGCCTTTTATACTTGGACAGCAGGAAAGTGTTTTCGAAGAGCATGGAGTGGATGTTGAGATAACTGTATTTCGAAGTGCAGGCGAAAGGGATGCCGCCCTTCAGGCAGGAGCTTTGGATGCCGTTTCTGCGGATCTGCTTGCTGCTTTCTTCTATACCGAAGGCGGACTCGACTTGAGAATCACTTCAACGACTGATATTGAATGTCTAATCGTTTCGAATGCAGAAACTGAAATTGAGGATATTAAAAACCTTGAGTCCAAAAGCATAGGTATATCGTATAATACGATCATGGAGTATTTTGCCGATATTGCTTTGGAACAAGAGAGTGTTCAAGCGGAGAAAATAAGCGTACCGGCTATTCCCGTTCGTCTTGAGATGCTGAAGGCAGGAGAGATTGACGCTGCTGCTCTGCCCGAGCCGCTCGGAACTTCGGCAATCGTTGGCGGAGCAAAAAAGGTTGTCTCGAGCAGCGATATCGATATAAATCTAGGAGTTATGCTTTTTACTGATGTTTTTATCCAAGAGAATGAGGAGTTATTGCAGGATTTCTATAAAGCATATTCAGAGGCGTTTGAATCAATAGATAACGATAAACTTGCCGAATATAAAGGGCTGATAATGGAAGAACTCCTTTTTCCGGAGAATGTTTTCGGTGTTTTGAATATAGAAAATATGAAACACCCTGGGCTACCCGGCAAAAAGGATTTCGAGCTGGTCGAAAAATGGCTATTGGATAGTAGCTTAATTAGAAACGAATATGAGTATGATGATATTGTATATAAAATAAAAGGGATAAGCTGAAACAGCAATATCCCCTTCTTATATTTGGACTAGAACAGCTCTTCTTTGCTTTCCACAATACTATAATTCTCCATAAGCTCTTCATTTACCGTATATGAGCCTTCAAGACCATCAGTGATATAGATATTATCGTCCTTCGTAATAAAAACCGCCTCCACACCTTCTGTGCTTTCTATAAGGTCGATACCGTTCTTTAAACCCATAAGAAGTACTGTTGTGGAAAGAGCATCCGCATCAGTTGAGTTTTCGGCGATAATTGAAACTTGCTTTATGTTGGTGTCGGCAGGATAACCGGTGAATGGGTCTAGTATATGATGATAGATTTTTCCGTCCACCTCGAAAAACCTCTCATAATCACCCGAAGAAACAACAGCTTTGTCCGAAATACTTAGAGCCAATAGGTAGGAACCCCGAAGATTGTTAGGATCCTGAATTCCGATAGAAAACAGCTGATCGTCCGGTTTATTCCCGATAAGTAAAACGTTTCCGCCAGTGTTTATGATTGCGCTTGATACACCGTTTTCGACCAAAAATTCTTTAACTTTATCCGTAATCGCACCTTTTGCGATTGCACCGAGATTGGCTTTCATTCCTTTGATTTCCAAAGTGACCGAACCATTGTCGAAAAGGGATATTCTTTTATATCCGATAAGAGGAAGTGTATCCTCAAGCTCCGCTTTTGACGGCAGATGCCCGTTCGGCGGGTCGATCGCCCAAAGTTCAATCAAAGGACCGGATGTTATATCGAAAAGGCCGCCCGATAATTCGCTGTATTCAATACTTTTTTCAATTATCTCAATCGTGAAGGGATCGACACTTATCGGCTCTCTTCCGGAAGCCTTTGCGAGTCTGTCCATATCGCTGCCTTCAATGTGTATACTGAGCATATTTTCATAATCCTTTATGAGTTCAAAGGAATCAGAGATAATATCCTCATCTATTTTTTGATTTTTATAATGAAATATCTTGATGTTTACTATAGTATCCAAAAGAAAATCGTTATCGGAAACATAAACAACTTCCTTTGAGCATCCGGTAAAAGCAAGTGATAAAATCAGTATAGCTATAAAAATTTTAATAATTGTATTCTTCTTTTGCATGAATCGTTGGTTTTCCCTTCAGTATTAATTCTTAGTTATTTTCTCTGCAGCATGTTTTCCTGCAATTCGTCCAAAAGCGACAGCTCCGGCTAATGAGTTTCCGCCGAGTCTGTCTTCGCCGTGGATACCGCCTGTTGCCTCTCCTGCGGCATATAGTCCTTCTATCGGGGCATCATCATTGCCTATGACTTGTGCGTATTCGTTTATGGGCAAACCTCCGATACAATAGTATACACCGGGCCAGACTTTTATAGCATAAAAATTGTCACCGCTTAGAGGATGGTCGAGATTGGTCCTTCCGAACTCAGCATCATATCCGTTTTCATAAGCTGTATTATAATTTTCAATAGTTTGATTAAGGATAATTGGGTCAATCTTCAGTTGCCCTGACAAGCTCTCAATAGAGGATGCGGTATAAACTATCCTATCATCGATATAGGATTCCACTTCCTTAGTTGATTGGCGAACTTTATCATCAAACAGAAGATAAGCTGTTTTTGATTGAAGAACAACCAAAGTCTCGCTTAAACTGTCTTTAAGCTCAAGTTCATTAACAAACCTATGTCCGCTCTCATCTATCAGAATACCACCGTTCCCTCGAACAGCCTCGGAGATATGAACCCCATAGTCTGGTTCAACTGTCGGATGAATCTGAATAAAAGACATATCTATATATTCAACATTCAAAGCTTGAGTGAGGTGGATAAAATCACCCGTTGCTCCCGGCTGGTTTGTTGTTTCATATCCGATCAGAGATTCATTATACTCGACAAAAACCTGCTGACTTCCCCCGAAACCACCGGTAGCGATAATGACGCTTTTCGCTTTAATATCTATTATCTTTCCTTCTGGGTTCTCGACAGTTGCTCCGATAACGGTTTTCCCTTCCTTATCCAAAATCAACGAAATCGCCTTAGTCTCCTTCCTAAGGTCGATACCTCTCGAAAGAATCTGATTTTCAAGTGCATCGGTGATTGCGGTACCTACTCTCTCGTCTCCTGAGGGTCTATGAGTTCTTGGGTATGTATGTCCGCCCAACAGCACCAGATCGGAAAGGTCAACTCCCAATGAGGTAAGCCAATCTATGTTGCCCGAACTGTTTTCAACCAGAGTTGCAATCAAATCCATATCATTCTTATCGTGCCCTGCCGAGAGAGCATCCTCCAAATACGCGCCTTCAGAATCGGGAACATTTTTTAGTTCTTGAACGGATGTATAGGAACCGTTTATTCCATCGAGAGCCTTAGCGGTATTTCCGCCTACAGTAGGCATTTTCTCGATAAGGATTACGTTCGCACCATTATCTGAGGCTTCGATAGCAGCACTCATGCCCGCGGCTCCTGCACCGATTATCAGAACATCAGTCTTGGATTCCTCGAATGTAGGATAAACGATAAAAGCCACAATGCTCAGGACTATCAATATTGATATTATTAAAACTATTTTTTTCATACGAATTGCTCTAACCTTTAAAGTAATGTTTCTGGGGCCTTCCGATTTTTCCATATACAAGCTCACTGCTAAGTTCACCAGTATCGCACATGTTTTCAAGATATCTTCTAACGGTTATTCTCGAAAGCCCGATTTTTTCCGCCAGCTCGTCCGAAGTAAAAGCCCCGCTGAACTGCTCCATACCCTCGCGTACCTTATCATATGTCTGCGGACTTAAGCCTTTTTCGTTGCTTGGTCTCGAAACACCATATTTGCTCTTCTCGCTCAAGTAACTATCGATCATACTTTGATCCATGTCCACAGTATCGGTAAGCGCATTGCTTTTTTTCAAAGCCTTATTTATCGCTTCGGCAAACCTTGTGAAGGTGAAGGGTTTTATAAGATAGTCTATAACACCGTATCTGAATGTTTTCTGTACCATCTCGACACTTCTATCAGCAGTTATCATGATTATATCGACTTTTTTCTCTTCGCTTCGCACCCACTTCAAAAGGTCTATACCCGTACCCTTGGGGAAATAAACATCCAAAAGTATAATGTCGAAGTTTTCCTTCTTTAATAACAGCATAGCTTGATTAATACTGTTTGCTGTCTTTACGGAATGAATACCTTCGATTTTTTTTGCAAATTCCTCGTTGATTTGACATACCATCGGATCGTCTTCAACTATTAGACAGTTCATGTTTGCCTCCATAGTATAGTAATTAAAATAATCTTATCAGTAAAAACAAAAAATGTATAGACTTAAATAACACACAGTCTATATAGGTATTTCAATTATTGTCTTCGCACCGTTATCATTCTCTATTCGAATTTTGCCGCCAAACTCATCGACGATTTTTTTGACTATCCAAAGCCCAAAGCCTCTTGTTTTTCCCTTTTTGCTGACTTCCCGTTCGTACAACTTCGATAATATATCCTCCGGAATGCCCTTGCCGTTGTCCATAAACTCCATTACCAGCTTTTTGTCATCAGAGAAAATGTATATTGAAATTTTGGCTGATTCTCTGCCTGAGACTTCTTCGATAGAATTATCCAAGATATTACCGATTATCGAACAGATTTTTTCCTCTTCATAATTGTCAAAAATATCGTTTAAATAACAGTCATCATCAAACTCAACAGAGATCTTCTTTTCGACAGCGAGATTATATTTCGAAAGAAGAATTCCCGCGACAGCAGGCGATTTAATCTTATGCATGATTAAACTCATAATTTCCTGTCTCGCTTGTGAGATAAACGAAATATACTCCAATGCTTTGTCCGATTCACCGAGCTGCACAAGCCCGGATATCGTATGCAGCTTATTTAAGAACTCATGGTTTTGTGCTCGAAGCGAGTAATTGAGCTGTTTTATTCCGGTTATCTCCTCTGCTCTTTGTTTTGCGAGCGTCATATCCTCCAATGTCACAACCAATCCTACATACTTGCCGTCATTGTTCATAATATAGTAGTTGCTGAGCAGTGTTTTTCCCGAAGCGGATTTCAGCTCTTTATAATAGACATTATTCCCCGACCCGATAGCCTCATTGCAAAAATCTCTGAAAGAGAATGAGCTGATATTCACATCGTTGTCAGAAAAGCTTATGTCGAGAAGGTTTTTAGCCGCTCTGTTGATAAGTATCATCTTACCGGTATTATCGAATGCAATAATACCTTCAGCTAAGTTCTCCATAACGAGCTCATTCTGACCGTGTAAAATCGCTATTTCGTCGGGTTCAAGACCGAATATACTTTTCTTTATGCTTTTTGCCAAAAAGTATGCAGTCAATATGCTGAGCAATACAGCGCCGATGCTTAAAAGAATCAGCTTTATCATGCTGACATTTAGTTCCTGCATCATTCTGCCGTTTGACATTCCAACGACGACTCCGCCTGCGAAGTTCCCGTCATGATATATCGGGGTATATGCTTCAATCGCTCCAAAGATGAAATTATTTTGTGTTACATAGTTATCTCCGTTTTTGACTGTCTGAAAAAACAGATCATTTGTATAGAGGGTTTTTATATCCGATCCGTAAGGACTGGAAAAATACAGTCCGTCCTTGTTTATTACATAGATATATTGCGCTCGCGTATCGAGTCGTAAATATTCGATATGTCTTTGTATCTTTATATTGCCGTTTTCAAGGATTATATTTTCTTGGATTTCATCGCTCAAAGCAATCGACTTAGCAAGATCGAGTGCGCCGTTGCCCATCTGCTGGGATATGGTTCGAATCCACTCATCAAAAGTAATCAAGCTTATCACAAGCACGATTATAAATATCAATATACTTACCAGCAAAGTGATTTTTGTTGAAAGTTTCATATTTTTACCCAAAAAAAGAATAGGAACCACTATTTAATCTGCCCTGTATTCTTAGACATTATATAATAAAGGCTGTACTATATGCAAATCATAAGATGCTTAAAAAGTGCTAAAAAAAGCACCCTGAATCAACACAAGGTTGTGATTTTATGGTAAAATACAAAAGTGGTTTAATAAAACATAATTTGAAAGAACATACTCGGCGTAGTCAAGCGCCGAATTTTGTGTGGGTATCCTATGGGGAATAATAAAGGCTTTTTTAAAGGCGTTCTGTCTTTTTTAAGAAACGATATATATTACTACCTGAGCCTAGGGGTAATAGTGCTCTGCTATGGACTGAATATTTGGCTCAATGTGTTTTTGTATGCGCTGCTTGTGATTAATCTTGCTGTGAACATAAAAAAAGATAGATTCTTCTACACTTTTTTTGCACTGGTTTTCTTCGAAACTCAGGTACACTCAACTATGATTTTTGCACCGATAATGTTCACCTCGCTGATAAAAGTGTACTATGTTCTGTATATCGTAAGAGTTATTATAGATCTTATAGGTAGAACGAAATACAAGTTCGATTGGATTTCGACTATACTTGCTTTGCTTTTGATAGGAACTTCTTTTATGTATGCGAAAAGCTTTTCGAGCGGAGCTTCTTATATGGCGAAGACATCGGCGGTAATTCTGTATATGCTCTATTATCTAAGAGCGAACGGTGACAGGGATGATATGCTCGGGGAGTTTCTCTCCGTTGTTGCTCTTTTTACGCTCTTTGCCGGCGTATATGCCTTGTCGAGAGGGGTGTACTGGGACAACAGACTCTGCTCAACAGTGCATGACCCGAACTATTCTGCGATGTTCTATGCGATGGGACTTTTCGCTTCTTTCGGAGCAACGAAGTTTAAGAAATGGATTCGGATTATAATATCGATAGTTTTAATAGGGTTGCTTCTTATGACAATGAGCATTACTGGAATCATGGTTACAAGCCTGATCCTTCTTATATATTTTTTATTCACAAAAGGATGGAAGAAGGTTTTAATAGTCCTTGGCGTTATAATCGTAGTTGTGGGAGCGATTTTGTTTGTTCCGACAAAAGAGGGAAGTACGCTGGATAACTTACAGAACAGAGTAAGTAAGTTCTACGTTATTGATGAAACGGATTACACTCTTATAGGACATGATGATTATACCGATACCGAGCTGTATTTGAACTATATTACAAATAACAGATATTATTTGAACGAATCATATATCGCTGAATATTCAGCACTGCCAGCAAGAGAAAAGCTGTTTGGCGGAAACAACGTGATGACAGGGGAATTAAGGGATAGATTGCAGGAAAAATATGATTTCGTTTCACATAATACGTATTTGGATATGCTGTTTATGATAGGACTGATACCCGCGCTTATGCTGGCTGCACTGCTGATATGGAAGGTGGTCAGAATCGCCAAGGAATATAGGAAAACCCGAAGCAAACAGGTTTTCAGCTTCCTATTTGTAAAAATCGTTATGATGGTATTCGCTTTGACGATATCATTCTTCCCATATAGATACTTTGTTGTTTTTATGCTTATATAATGATTAGCCGGATAAACTGAAAGGATGGAACAGTTATGGATTTAAAAAAAGAGTTTAGACATGTGGTGGATTTTCCGAAAGAGGGCATCGATTTTATCGATATAACTCCGATCCTGCAGGATCCTAATCTGTTGTGTTACTCTGTTGATGCACTCTGTGAGATGGCATCCAAGTACGATTTTGATTTGATTATATCGCCGGAATCTCGCGGATTCATCTTGGGAACGCCGATGTGCTATAAGATGAAAAAAGGATTTGTACCGGTAAGGAAAAAAGGAAAATTGCCGTATAAAACAGTCAGCATCGAGTATGACCTTGAATATGGTTCTGCGATTTTGGAGATACACCAAGATGCGATAAAAAAAGGACAGAAAGTTATACTCATAGACGATTTACTAGCAACGGGAGGAACGACGCTCGCAAACATAAAGCTCGTAGAAGAACTTGGAGGAATCGTTGAGGCTGTTGTATGCTTGGTTGAGCTTACATACCTGAACGGAAGGAAGAATCTAAAGGACTACAAAGTGGAATCTGTTGTAACCTTTGATGAATAAGGGTTTATAGCGGCGTTTTGTATTGCAAAGAGTTATAAGATTTTGAGCATTTAACTTTAAAGATATTTGAGCCGTTTATGATCAATGCATGCGGCTCTTTTCATATATCGGTATATGGTGTAAAATAAAAAAGAAATCGAGTCGAATGGAGAAGCGGATGAGCTACGCAGATAAAATATTTATAGAAAACTGTAATGATATATTGAACTATGGGTATAGTGATAAAAACGAAGATGTCCGCCCGAAGTGGGAGGACGGAAGCAACGCTCATACGATGAAAAAATTCGGTATTGTGAACAGGTATGACCTGAAAGAAGAGTTTCCGATACTGACTATCAGAAAAACGGCGTTCAAGTCATGCATAGACGAAATTCTTTGGATATGGCAGAAAAAATCGAGCAATGTCAACGAGCTGAGCAGCAGAATATGGGACTCTTGGGCAGATGAAGGAGGGTCTATCGGCAAGGCGTACGGATATCAGCTTGGCAAGAAGCATGGATATAAGGAAGGCGAGTTTGACCAAGTGGACAGGGTGCTGTTCGATTTAGAAAACAATCCCGGCAGCAGAAGAATCATAACTAATATATATAATCATGCAGAGCTTAAGGATATGAATCTTTATCCCTGTGCATACAGCATGACCTTCAACGTTTCGGGGAAAGTGCTGAACGGAATACTCAATCAAAGATCGCAGGATATGCTTGTCGCAAACAATTGGAACGTTTGCCAATACGCCGTTTTGCTGCATATGATGGCGGCAGTTTCGGGGCTTGAAGCGGGAGAGCTCGTTCATGTAATCGCTGATGCGCATATCTATGACAGACATATTCCGCTTGTAGAGGAGATAATGAAAAATACTCAATATGATGCTCCGAAGTTCTTGATGGACGAAAAGGTCGATGATTTTTATGATTTTTCTGTGGACAGCTTTTCGCTCGAAGGATATAAGAGCAGTAAACTTTCGCAAAAGATTCCTGTTGCGATATAGGGAAAATGGTGGTGGATATGGACTTAATCGTTGCGGTCGATAATAACTGGGGAATAGGATATAAGGGAGACTTGCTTTGCTCGCTTCCTTCTGACATGAAGCATTTTAAGAATATGACTGTGGGGAAAACGATCGTGATGGGCAGAAAGACACTGGAATCCTTTCCAGGCAAGAAACCGCTTAAAGACAGAAGGAATATAGTATTTTCAAAATCACTGAAAAGTGATGAAAATATGGTCGTTGTGGGCGGACTTGATGACTTAAAGAATATTGAGTTAAAAAACTGTTTTGTTGTTGGGGGAGAAAATATCTATAGGCTGCTCTTGCCATATACGAAGTATGCATATATTACGAAAATCGATAAAGCGTTTACTGCTGATACCTTTTTCCCAAATCTTGATGAGATGGAGAATTGGGAGGTAGCAGAGGAGTTGGATACGATCTTCGAAAATGGAATTTTTGCAAGAATACTAAAATACGAGAACCGTGATGTAAAATCTCTCTGATTAAAAAACATATTCCATCGGCGTATGCCGTATGCCGTCCTCTGTTTTTTCGGGCTCGGTATCTTTAAATCCAATCTTGTGATAAAAACCTACAGCGAAGGGCGATGAGTGTACGGTTATCCTGTCAAAAGCAGGATTATCCCTTGGTTTCTCTGTTGCAATGTTGAAAAGTTCTCTCGCTATACCTCGTCTGTGGAATTCTTCATCCACAAAGAGCATGCAGATATGGCTGATTTTTTTCATTGCGATTACGCCCACGATTCTGTCTTTCGAAAAACATCCCCAAAATTCCAGATGTTTTTCTTTATACAACTTTTCCATAACATCCATTTCGATAAAGCTTAGAAAAGTGTCGATTCCCTTTTGCTCATATTCCGGAGCCTCGAACTTTAAGAAAACACGCTTAACCATAGTAATCGCTTCTCGCAGATCATCTATGTCCAGCTCTTTATACTCGAATTCCTTTTTCATAACATATCCTCTTTTGATAATTAACTATGGTATTGTAACATATTTTGCAAAGGAACACATACTTAACCAAGGAAATTGCCGTATATAAATCATCCACGGTCAGCTTTTAGATCTCAAACTCTTATCCTTTAATATTTCAATAATCCTAGAGTTATCCGTTCAATACAAAATAAACTTGAATAAAAATACACAGTTCCACATTGTTCTCGTTTGAAAAAATGCCCAAATTATGATATCCTAGTAACATAATATGATATGAGAGGAGAATATATGGATAAGGTTTTTTTAGACAAGATGGAAGGAAAGGTCTTGGAATGCAGTACTATCTCGCCTGAGCTTTACTCTGAGTATAACGTAAAAAGAGGACTTAGGAACTCTAACGGAACGGGCGTACTGGTCGGGCTCACAAAGGTTGGAGATGTTCATGGATATCTACTCGATGAAGGCGAAACTGTGCCTGATACGGGTCGTTTAAGATATAGGGGCATAGATGTTGCCGAGATTGCAAGTGGTTTTCAGAAGGAAAAGAGATTCGGATTTGAGGAGGTATGCTATCTCTTGCTGTTCGGGGCTTTGCCGAACAAAGAGGAGTATGATGAATTTAGAGATGTGCTGGCCATAAACAGGCTTCTGCCGGAAGGGTTTGTTCAAGGATCGATTCTAAAATTCCCGAGCAAGGACATAATGAATAAACTCGCAAGGAGCATTTTAGTATCTTACTCCTTCGATGAGAATCCTGATAATGTTTCACTTAAAAATGTAATAAGTCAGAGTATCAAGCTCATAGCGCAGTTTCCGCTGATGGCTGCATATTCTTATATTTCGAAGCTGCATTATATGCTCAATGGAAGTCTATACATCCACCATCCGAGAATTGACTATTCCCATGCGGAGAATTTTTTGCATATTCTTCGTCAGGATAACAAGTTTTCCTCACTCGAAGCAGAAGTTTTGGATCTGTGCTTAGTGCTTCATGCAGAGCATGGCGGAGGAAACAACTCAACTTTCACAACACATGTTGTCTCTTCAAGCGGTACGGATACGTATTCGACGATCGCATCATCGGTCGGGTCGCTTAAAGGTCCAAAACACGGCGGTGCGAATATCCGAGTTAAGAGAATGATGGATGATTTAAAAGCTAATGTTAAGAATACAGGCTCGGACACAGAAGTCGAAAACTATTTAGTGAAGATATTGAAAAAAGAAGTCGGTGATAAGAGCGGATTGATCTATGGTATCGGGCATGCTGTTTATACGAAAAGTGACCCTAGAGCGGTGCTTTTGAAGGAAAAAGCGGGAAGCCTTGCGGTTGAAAACGGATATGAAGAGGAGTATGATCTATACAAAAGAGTCGAAAGGCTGTCACCTCAGGTTTTTGCGGATACGAAGGGTTCGGATAAAGTGATATCAGCCAATGTAGATTTCTATTCCGGCATGGTCTACTCGATGCTTGGAATACCTGAAGATCTTTTCACACCTATTTTTGCAATGGCAAGGGTAGCAGGATGGAGTGCGCACAGAATTGAAGAGCTCGCATTCAATCCAAGAATTATGCGGCCTGCCTATAAAAACGTCTTTTCGAAAAGCGCATACGTACCTATTGCGGAAAGATAGAGCGGATAACATACCTGCCGGATTTATATCTTGGCAGGTTTTTGTTTGTTCAAAATATGATATAATCGTATTTAGGAAAACTGTTCAGGAGCGATAATGAGGAGTATAAAAAGAGAAATTGAAAGCATGGTGCACGAACTCTATTGGGCACAGGATTTAAACTGTGCAACGACTGTTGTAAAAGTGCTTTCGAGAATTTATGATATTAATATCGAAGATCAAGTTTTGGAATCTCTTGTAGGCATGCATGGAGCGGGAGGGTTCGGAGCTCAATGCGGGCTTGTCGAAGGTTCTTTGATGTTTCTCGGGATTTACGGAAAAAGTCAGGGATTGAAACAGGATCAGATAATTAAGATGTGTTTCGATTTTGCTCATAGCTTTGAGAAGGAATTTTTGAGCTTGAGCTGCAGTGAATTGCGTCCCGGAGGGTTCAGGCAGGAGGATCCGCCTCATCTCTGTGAAGGACTAACGATTAGAGCGATTTATTCTTCATATATGTTCATCGATAAAAATATGAATTAACAATTGGTAGGGGAAGAGGATGCCGAAGGATGAGGTCAGCCGGACCGAGAAAGTGGAATAGGTCATTAGAATGAAAATAGTGATAATTTATGACTCTGTATTCGGTAATACACAAAAATTAGCTGAGGAGATGGGAGAGGTCTTAAAAGGGAATAAAGTCGATATTTTAAAACCAGCACAGGCGACATCGAGTATAATTGAGAAAGCGGATGTGGTTATTGTCGGTTCTCCGACAAGAGCGTTTAATCCGACAAAGGAGATATCAGCATTCTTAAAGTCAATCCCCGCGAAATATCTAAAAGGAAAAAAGGCACTCGCATTCGATACTAGAATGAATATCGAAGAGATGAACTCAAAAGTGTTTAACTTCTTTGAGAAAGTATTTGGATATGCAGGGGAGAACATAGAAAAATCCTTGATGAAAAAGGGTGCAGATATGCTTCTGCCGCATGAGGGTTTCTTCGTTAAAGACTCCGAGGGTCCTTTGGCAGACGGTGAGTTGGAGCGTGCGAAAAACTGGGTCGAGGTGTTGAAATGAAAAAGATTATAATCGTAATAATTGTCGTAGTGGTGGTGTTATTGGCTGTTTTGATAGTTTCCTTTGCGATTAAAGCGAAGGGGATGAACGAAAAACTGGACACTATTGGGATTGAAGAAATGGATTTGAGCGATAAGGAGGACGGCTTTTATGTCGGCTCTTCCGATGCAGGCATTATCTCCGCAAAGGTTCGTGTTGAAGTCGAGGACGGCCAGGTTGCTGATATCGAGATTATAAGACATTTCAACGGACAAGGAGAGCCTGCCGAAATGATTGTCTATGACATAATGGAAAAACAGAGCCTAATGGTGGATACTGTTTCCGGTGCAACGGGAAGCAGCAAAGTTATCCTGGACGCTGTCCAAAACGCACTTAAATAAGACTCTGTTGTTTTAAATGATATCAACTAAGCGTATGCATCTATCTTTTGATAAACGCATAGGCTTTTTTTAATGCATCGCTTCCTTCGGGCATAGGCAGAACCATCCAAGTATGCTGCATCTTTTTGTATTCGTGGTATTCAAAAGATGTTTTTTGCTTTTCGAGTTTTTCCTTGAGCCTGACGGAATCTGAATAGATAATATCATACGTGCCGGTAAAGACTGAGATTTCGCCTAATCCCGCAACACTTCCGAATATCGGCGAACACAAAGGGTCTTTCGGGCCTTTTTTACCCGCATATTTTTTGCCGACAATTTTCAAACCTTCAACACTCAGCATTTTGTCCATCTTCTGTGTATTTTCCGATATTTCATAATCCATAGAGACATCCAGCCAAGGAGAGAGCAGAACGAGTTTGCTCGGCTTGGGGCTGATTTTCTGGTCTCTTATGTTTTGTGCAACGGCCAGAGAAAGACCTCCGCCGGCGGAATCGCCCATCAGAATAATTTCTTCTTTGCTGTTTTTAAACAAATACTTATATATATCCAGAACTGTACTTACTGTTATATCGCACGTCACTTCCGGTGTGAGCGGATAGTTTACGAATGTCACGGTGCACTCGATGTTTTTTAATAGCTTTCCGATTACATACCAGTGCGGGCTTCGTGCTTGAGAGGTATACGCTCCGCCGTGGAAATATACGATATGTTTCTTTGGATTTTTTGCTGATTTAATTGAATAACAGTCCATATCGTCAATATTAAAAAAAGTTACATCATACCTATTGGCAATTTTCGCCGGAGGCTTGCCGTGTTTGTTCTCTCTGTCGGGCTTCAACCTTTTCTTGTCGAGAAGCTTTTTTAATCCTATAGCCCCCATAGTTACCTCAATAAACTTTGCACTGAAACTTATCATCATTTTCTCCCCTAAAAAATATTTTTTCTATTATATCATTTATTAATTGCAGATTACTACTGTTTTTTGAAAAGAAAAAGCATATGAAATAAAACCATATGCTTCAGTTTTCTTTATAATATAACTCTAAAGTTTTTTTCGAACGAGCATTATAAAGTCCGTTACAGTTCTCTTCGAAATAAATATAAAAAGCCGAAATGAAGCTTTCATCAATTCGGCTTATAAAAAAATCTATAGTGTTTTATCTATCCCATTTTCTCTTTTGAGCGTTTATCGTTTATAATCTGCATCTCTTTTTCTGTGATTAAGGTGCAATCGTTCTCCTTTGCCCAGGCAACACAGTTTTTTAGAATCATATTAAGGAAAATTCTCGGAACCTTTGTAAGCAGCTTACAGGCATCCTCGGTGAATTTAACTTCCGTATCAATCCTGTCTGCCGCATATACTACTGAACCAAGATCTATGCCCTTACCCTTCGGTACGTTCAAAAAAAGCGGCTTTTTAAAAGATGTAAACCAGAATTTTGTATTATCCCTATATCCATAATCGACAGGTACACGAGGGAACCCAGAGGCGGAGACGCCGCCTATAATGCTTTTTTTATACTTTGGCTTAAGCAGTATTCTATCGATACGCAAGATGAAATGCGCACCCATCTTGCTCGTTATACCATTGAAATCATGGTATGGAGGCTCATACTCTTCCTTGTATTCATCTTTATCCGCTCCGTCCATCTCTTTAAGCCATGTACATTCGAAGACCTGATATGCTTCGTCCACAATCTTTGGAAGTTCCTGAGCGGGTGTTTCTTTTTGCATCATACCATCGACAAGTGTGAAATTGCATTTCGCCATCTTTTCTTCGGTGGTTTCTCCGGGAAAGCCGAGGCGCACGACTTCTTTAAGATGCTTTTTTTTATCAGTGACAAAATTGATCGAACACTTTCCTGTTTTCAACAGGTTTATAGCGGTGTTGGAATTGTTCCGGCATTCAAGAACCATGGTGTAGCAATCTTTGCCTGCAATATAGTATGGAAAGCAAAGCGAATATGCCCCGAGATTTGTCAGCCCGTTTTCCTTATCATAAGTACCTATCAAAACAGTCGGCATTGGGAAAAAGCTCGATGTCTGATAGAAATTATCGACGATTCTGATATCTTCAAAACTGCTCATTATTATCCTCCAAAATTTATAATCTTAAGTTGCTCAAATTTTTCATTCTTATGCATTATAGAGTTTTGGAAAAAAGAAAACAAGGGTTTATTCGAATATAGTGCATTTGTTACAGTTTGGTCATATTTGGTTTTAGAGCAAACTAATTTTATGAAGTACAGAGATAAAAATAAACCCATTACTTAGAATACATGATATAATGAATCCTGTATAACAATAAGGAGTTCAACATGGGAAAATATCTCAAGATTTTTTTTGCGATAATACTTTTATTGGTTTTGGGTGTTTCCGCCGTATCGTGTACAAGCGGTCAACCCAATATAAACGTCATAATGTATAATGTGCCGGAAGATCCTTTCGTTGACATACTTGTTCAAAACCCGAAGATGGACTTTTCAGATATGGATATGTCTGTCGTTGAAAAATATGAAATAGATCCTTTGACCTCTTCGCTTTACAATTACAATAGAAACGATTTTCTGGCTTTGAATATTCGCGGAGGAACCACAAGATATGATTTTTACGATTATATAGTGGATAATGGGGAGACGGTTCATGAGTTGATTATCAAGTTTAAAGGGAAAGCTCCGGAAGGCTTTAGGGTTATCACGCAGACGAGTGATAATGAAATAAAGGTTTCAAATTTTCTTGAGTATAATAATCTGTACGAACAGTTCACCTATGATTATAAATCCAACGAATTAGTATTCGAAAACAGATATGCGCCTGAAGGAGGCGGAGTATTCACTTGGATAGGGGCATGTCTATTGATAGTCCTGCTGGCATCTTTGCCGTTTCTGTTTATCGATATAGTAACGGCCATGCTGATGAAACTGGAATCGAAAAAAATATGGCTTGTGAGCTATATCTCAAATCTTGCTATGATTGCAATTTGGATTATATCCGCTTTTATTGGCAATGGTAATTACATATTTGCGATAGTATCAGTTGTGGTTCTTAAAGTTTTGGTTGCCGGAGCTGAGATTTTGATTTACAGAAAGAAATTCAGCGGAGAATATGAAAACAAGATGATTTATAAATACACAATAACTGCAAACTCGATAGGTATTGCTTCATTTCTGATCTTTGTACTAGTTGCGAATATAGTATAAAAAAACTATAGTTTTGCCAAGATAACATCTCTAAGGTTCTGCATAAATTCGTTCTCATTTTTTTTGTTTATTCCATGGGTTTCAATCGGCTCGGATATAATACATTCGACTTTTGTCGGATACATTCCTTTACCGTTATATGTGAACGCTTCGTATGAGCCTTTCAGCGTAATAGGCACTATAGGGACGCCGGTCTTTGTGACGAGACGAAGCCAGCCGGTTTCAAACTTCAAAGTCTCCTTACCGTCGTTCAGCTTTCCTTCAGGAAAAACCACCATCGAAAGTCCGCGCTTAAGGTTTTCAGCCGCTTGATTGATACAGCCGAGTGATTGACGGATATTCTCTTTGTCCATAAAGACACACCCCATATATTTCATCCATGTACGTAAGATGGGCGCTCTTTGAAACTTCGTTATCGTAACGAAACCCTTTGGTCTTTTGATAAATCCGTGCAGAATCATGCTGTCCATATGACCTTGATGGTTGCTGACATAGACAACAGCTTGATTGTCCGGAATATTCTCCAAACCAGTTATGTTAAGCCTGGATCCGGTGATGTAGAAAGTGAGTTTCGAAAATGGCAGCATAATAGTATAAGCGAGAGAATCGCTTTTATCGACTCGTCCAAACCTGCAAAAAAGCCATGCGCATAAAATCATAGGGTAGGTCAGCACAAGATATGACCAAGCCGTCGCATACCAAACTATCACTCTTGTTCTCGCCATAAAACTCACCTCACTTCTATTGCTCTTAATTATACACTATTTCGAGATTTATGGAAAATAATTTTGCTTCCGGCAGATCCAAAGGGTAAAAAGAGTCCAAATGCATTAAAAACACTCGAAATACAGATAAAATATATTGAAAAACAACAAATTTATATTGACATACAAGGTCTAGTGTGTTAGTTTATAACAAAAATTAGGAGAATTTAAATGTTGATAAAACTGATACAGCCGAAATTGACTTTGCGAGAAATGGATTCGGAGTTTAAGAGAGCCATGGCGCCATCAATGGCACTGATTACCTTGGCGTCATTAACACCGGAAGAGCATCAGGTTATTATCGAAGATGAAAATATTGAGAAACTGCATTTTAACAACCTGCCTGGTTTGGTCGGCGTAACCATCAATGTTGACGCTTCAAAACGAGCGTACCAAATCGCTTCAAAATATAGGGAGATAGGAGTAAAAACAATAGCAGGCGGTATTCATGCCAGTGCTTGTCCTGAGGAAGTGCTCTGTCACTTTGATTCTGTGTGTATCGGTGAAGCTGAAGAAATCTGGGAAGAAATATTGAATGATTGTGAAAGCGGCAGACTGAAGAAGAGATATGAATCACATGATGATATGACAATCAGAAGAATGCCGATACCAATAAGAGAATTTATAAAGCCGGAAAAATATCTCTATACCAACACAGTATTTACCGGAAGAGGATGCCCTCACAATTGTGAATTTTGCTATAACAGCTGTGAATATATCACTCATAAAACGAGAAACAGAGATGTCGAGAGCGTTATAAAAGAAGTAAGGGCATTGGGAACAAAGCACATCATGTTTATCGATGATAATTTCATCGGAAATCCCTCTTGGACAAAGGAATTCCTACATAGAATTATACCTTTAAAGCTGGTTTGGAATGCTGCAGTCAGCACTGATATATATGATAAACCGGACTTGCTGGATCTTATGAAGGAAAGTGGCTGTAAAAGCCTTTTTATTGGTTTTGAGTCCATCAATCCAGATTCAATAAATGCCGCTAAGAAAAAACAGAATAAAGTCTCTAAATATGAAGCCTTGATTAGGAATATACACGAAAGGGGAATAATGATTAATGCGAGTTTGGTGTTTGGGTTTGACCATGATAAACCCGATGTGTTCAAAACGACTCTCGATTGGCTCGTGGAAAATAAGATTGAAACTATGACAGCACACATCTTAACGCCTTATCCCGGGACAGTGCTTTATGATAAACTTTTGAAGGAAA
>Ga0180436_10000436_pt1 | contig 43289 bp, 41 predicted proteins | sample SS_ome_2_FD_132434 | JGI IMG/M metagenome (GOLD analysis project Ga0180436, IMG submission 132434) | Hypersaline lake sediment archaeal communities from the Salton Sea, California, USA - SS_3_S_2 metaG | ecosystem: Environmental > Aquatic > Non-marine Saline and Alkaline > Hypersaline >...
CATCACCATCTACGACATCGGGCGCCACGGCGACCACGCCTACATCAGCATGGAGTATGTCGAGGGGGGCGATCTCAAGCAACGCATGCAGCGCCACGTGATGACGCCGGCGCAGGCGCTGAACGTGGTCGAGAAGATTGCCGGCGCGCTCGCCGCGGCGCACCGCGCCGGCATCGTCCACCGCGATGTCAAGCCCGGCAACATCCTGTTCCGTCGTGACGGCACACCGCTGCTCAGCGACTTCGGTATCGCCAAGCGCCTGAGCGGCGACTCCGACCTGACCTCCACCGGCATGTTCGTGGGCAGTCCCAACTACATGGCGCCCGAACAGTCCGAGGCCGGGCCGATCGACGGCCGTGCCGATATCTACTCGCTCGGCGTGATTTTCTACGAGATGCTGAGCGGCGAGCGGGCCTATGTCGCCGATTCCGTCATCGATGTCATCCTGCAGCACAAGCGGTCGCCGGTGCCGCAGTTGCCGGCCGGCCTGGACGAGTTCCAGGAACTGCTCGACCTGATGATGGCCAAGCGCCGGCGCGATCGTTTCCGCGATGCGGACAGTCTGATCCACTACGTGCGCGAACTGCGCCGCCAGGGCGCCGTGAAGAGCGACGAGGAGATGATTGCGCAGCCGGATATCGATGGCACCGGCGAGCATGCTTTCCTGCCGCCGGACACCACCCGTTCGACGCGTGTTCGCCTGCGCGATGCGTCACACCAGCGCCGCTGGATGCGGCGCGTGCTGCTCGCATCGCTGCTGCTGTGCGTTTCCGGCTGGGCGGCGTTGTTGATGGTCGAGCGCAATCTGGCGCGGCAGCAGCGTCCGCCGCCGCTGGTCTCGGGGACCCTGGAGCCGATCGCCGCCGAGCCCGCACCAGCCGCGGCGACCGCCGTCGAGCCGATCGAGCGCGCCCGCATCAACGAGGCGTTGCTGTGGCTCGCGCAGCACAGTCTCGACGAGCTGCGCTTGACCGCACCACCGCGTGACAACGCCTACTACTACTTCACGCGCGTGCTGCAAATCGACCCCGGTAACCGGGCTGCGCGCGAGGGCTTGCGCGCGATCGCGCGCCAGTGCGCGTTCCTTGCCGAACGCGAAATGGCCGCCGGCGACCACGAACGTGCGCTGAGCTATGTCGGCGTCGGTCTGCAGATCGACCCGGGCAACGAGTCGCTGCGCGTCCTGCGCGATCTCGCCGACACGCCGCAGCCGGGCTTCTGGGGCGCGCTGGCGAGCTTGTTCGACCAGGGCGACGCCGAGTGACCACCGCCGCTGCGCACCCGCGTGCCGCGTGTCATCAACGATCCGCGCCCGCCTCCGCGGCATGTGCCTGCCCCGCGTTCGGCGCAGGAGCCGTCTCGGGCAGGCTTTCGATGAGCGCGCGCGCGGCTTCCAGACGCTGTTGATCCCAGGCTTCGACCAGCGCCTTGAGCTGCGTGACCCGCTCGGCGACGTCGACGTCCTCGACGGCGCGCGCCGCTGCCGCGCGCACCTGCTCGGCACTCACTTCGGCGGCCGCGGCTTCGATGTCGATACCCGCGTCGAGGGCGCGGGCCAGCGTATCGTGCAGGGCGCTCGCTTCGTTGCCCATGTCGTCGGGCGGCAGCTCGGCGCTGCTCGCCGTGCCGAAAGCCTGCTCGCGCAGGGCGCGGCGTTGCAGCTCCGATACCGGGATGGCAGTGTCATCGACGAGCCGCCCGTCGTCGAAGACGAACGTACGCGGGCCGGGCAGGGCGCCCCGGTACCACGCCGGCGGCGTGCCGGAGAGCTGCACCGTGCCGCTGGCCGGATCGGACCATTGGTACATCCGCGCCTCGGCGGTGGCGGTTAGAATCAGGCCGAGCGCGAGGGTCATGATGATGCTGCGCATGCAGACGGGCCCCTGCTGCCATGACGACGACGAATGAGTATATCAGCGGCTCCTGGAGTGATATTCCGCAGTGAAACCTGAACGCAGGCCAGTCCTGGCCACGCGCGCGCCACGGCTGCCGGGGTGCGCCGTGTCTGCCCGCCGGCCGCGAAGCGGGAACGGAGCTTGGCTTCGCGCGTGCGACTGAGCGGGGGCGATGCGCCGCTGGTGGTGCCGGACGGTGCCGCCCTGCGCGCCTTGAACGCGGCGCTCGACCAGGCAGCACGCGTCGACGGCGCCCCGAGCTGGCAGCCGCCGCGGGTGGAGACCTGGCAGGGCGCGCTCACGCAGGCTTTCGAGCATCGTCTGCTCGCCGGCGACGACGGCGACCTCGGCGCCGAGCTGGTGCTATCGGCCGACCAGGAACTGGCCCTGTGGCAGGCCGTGATCGCTGCCGACGACACGCCCGGCCTGCGCGCGCCGGAGCGCGCCGCGCCGCTCGCGCGCGCGGCCTGGCGCACCAGCGCATTGTGGGCCCTGCCGCCGGCATCCCTGCCGCCCTACGCGCCGGCCGATCTGCGTGCCTATGTCCGCTGGGCCGCGGCGTTTCGTGCACGCAGCGACGCGCTCGGCGCGATCGACGCCGCCACCCTGCTCGCGCGGATGGCGCAACGTGCTGCGCCGGGGCCGGGTGCGACGGCGCAGGCGCGCGGATTCCTCGCGCCGCCGCCGCGCCTCGCCGCCTGGCTCGGCGCCGCCCTCGCTGACACGGCGCCGCGGACCGCGGCGAACCGCTTTCGCGCACACGCCTACCCGGACCGCGAGCAGGAACTGCATGCCGCGCTCGACTGGGCGCGCGAACGCAGCCTGGCCGAGCCGCAGGCGCGCGTGGTCGTCGCGCTTGATGATCTGCACACGACGCGCGAACTCGCCTGGCGCTGCGCGCGCGAAGTGTTCGGCAGCGACGACGCGTGTCACGTCGAAGCCGTCGCGCCGCTCAGCAGCGAGCCCGCGCTCGCCGCGGCGCTGCTCGTGCTCGATATCGCGCCGGTGATGCGCTGGGATACGCTCAGCGCGCTGTTGCGCCATCCGGCGGTGGCCGGTGCGGCGGAGGAACGCGGCGCGCGCGCCTTGCTCGATGCCGAGTTGCGCGCGCTCGAGCGTTACGAACTGCCGCTCGCGTTCGTGCGCGAGATGATTGCCCGGACCGGGACCTGCCCGCAGCTCGGCCGCGTGCTCGCTGCCGTACTCGACGAGCAGGCGCAGCAGCCCGAACGCCAGCGCCTGGTCGACTGGCTGCAGCATTTCGATCTCTGCCTGCGCGCCGCCGGCTGGCCGGGTGCGGGGCCGCACGGCGATCAGGCCCGGCAGGCCTGGAGCGAGGTCTGTGATCGGCTCTACCGCCTCGATACCGTGCTCGAGCTGCAGACGCGCGCGGCGGCGCTCGCGCGCCTGCGCCGCCTGCTCGCGGACAGCCCGCGACGCCTGCCCGGCGCGCGCCACGGCGTCTACCTGGTTGCGCCGACGACCGCGCTGGTGCTGGCGCCGACCCACTTGTGGCTGGCCGGATGCGAAAGCCAGCTGCTGCTCGGCGGCGCGCGGCTTTCGCCGTTGCTGCCGATCGATGCGCAGCGTGCCGCCGGCGTGCCGGGCGCCGAGCCGGCGCGCGACCTGTGGCGCGCGCGCCTGGTGGTCGAGACGCTTGCTGCCTGCGGCGGCGAACACCACGCGAGCTTCGCCGCCGGTGACGACGAAGAGCGCTTCACGCCGTCGCCGCTGATCCCCGCACTGGGTGCGCAGCCGGTGACCCCTGCCACGCCGTTCGTGCCCCGCCGCTGGCGCGTTCCCGCGGCCACCACCACGCTGGTCGAGGACGCCAGCGGGCCGGTCCCGGCGGACGGCGCGCTGCGCGGCGGCGTGGCGGTGCTCGCGGCACATAATGCCTGCCCGTTCCGGGCCTACGCGCGTCACCGTCTCGCCGCCACGGTGGTCGAGGAGCCGCGCCCCGGCATGGGCGCGCGCATCAAGGGGATCGCGGTGCACCGTTGCCTCGCGGCCCTGTTCGAAACGATCGACAGCCACGCGGCATTGCTCGCGCTCGACGAGGCGGCACGCCGCGATGCAGCCGAGCGCGCCGTGCAGCGCGGCCTCGAGATCGAGCCGTTCGAAACCGCGCTCGAGCGCGAAGTGTACTTCGTCGAGCGGCGCCGACTGGTCGACCTGCTGCTGCAGTGGCTGGCGTTCGAAGCGACGCGCGCGCCGTTCACGGTGACTGCGAGGGAAGTGCCGCTGGAGGTGACCTTCGGCGGCCTGCGCCTGCGCGTACGCCTCGACAGGCTCGATCGCCTGCCCGATGGCAGCGCGGTCGTGGTCGATTACAAGACGGGTCGCTGCGCGCCGGCCGACTGGCAGGTGCCGCGCATGAACGAGCCGCAGCTACCGTTCTACGCCGTGGCCGCGCCGCTCGAAGGTGTCCGCGCCGTGGCCTTCGCGCGCGTCGACCGCGCGCGACCGCAGTGGATGCAACGTCCGCCCATCGAGGTTGCCGACGAGGACGAGGCCGGCACCCTCGCCGATGCGGCGTGGCAGTCGCTCGCCGCCGAATGGGCTGCCGATCTCGCCACGACCACGGCGGGGATCCTGGCCGGCGATGCGCGGCCGGCGCCGAAGCGGGGCCTGGCGACCTGTCGCAACTGCGAGCAGAGTCTCGCCTGCCGGCTGGTCGAACACGCTGGCGCGCTGGGCGAGGATGGCGACGATGGCGAGGGCGGGGGCGACGATGAGTGACGCCATGGCCCGCGCACGGGCGCTCGAGCCGTCGATATCGTTCGCGGTGCAGGCGCCGGCCGGCTCCGGTAAGACGACCTTGCTCACCCAGCGCATGCTGCGCCTGCTGACAACCGTGGCGCATCCCGAGCAGATCGTCGCCATCACGTTCACGCGCAAGGCGGCAGAGGAAATGCGCACGCGCATCGTCGCCGCGCTCGCGAGCGCCGCGCAGGCGCCCCCGGAGGACGATTTCCGGCGTGCGACCTGGTCACTGGCACAGGCAGCGCGCCGCCACGACGAGCAGCATGGCTGGCACCTCGTCGAGCAACCGGCGCGGCTGCGCATCATGACCATCGACGCGCTGTGCCAGAGCCTCGTGCGACAGATGCCGGTCACTGCGGGCATGGCCGCGGCGCCGCAGATCGAGCAGGACCCGGCGTTGCTCTACCGCGATGCCGCACGCGAGGCACTGGCCACGATCGCCGAGGGCGGGCGCTGGCGGCGTGCCGTCGCACGCGTGCTCGGCCACCTCGACAACGACTGGTCGAAGCTCGAGTCGCTGCTCGCCGACATGCTGGCGCGACGCGACCAATGGCTGCGGGTGACCGGGGTCGATGCCGAGCAGGCGGCGCTGGAGGCGGCCTACGCGCGCGTTGTCGGCGCCGAGCTGGATGCCCTGCTCGGCGCATTGCCGGCAGGCGCGGCCGAAGAGCTTCTCGCGCTCGGCGCGCACGCCGGCGCACATGTCGACGACTCGCCGCTGGCCGGTCTCGCACGGCTGCCGGCGCGCACGCCCGCCGCCCTGGACGCCTGGCATGCCCTGGCCGGGCTGCTGCTGACGCGTTCCGGCGGTTGGCGCAAGAGTATCGACAAGCGCGCGGGGTTCCCGGCCGACGGCGCCGCCAACAAGGCCATGAAACAGCGCTGGAAGGATCTCCTCGCGAGCTGTGCCACGGTGCCCGGCCTGCGCCATCGCCTGCGCCGCATCGAACTGCTGCCGACGGCTGTCTTCGCGCCCGGCGAGTGGGAAACGGTCGGTGCCTTGTTTGCCCTGCTCAAGCATGCCACCGCGCACCTGATGGTGCTCGGTGACCTGGCCGGGCGCGCCGACTTCACAGCGTTCTCGATGGCCGCGCTCGACGCCCTCGGTCCGTCCGGACAACCGACCGACCTCGCGCTCAGCCTCGATTACCAGTTACGCCATCTGCTCATCGACGAGTTCCAGGACACCTCCATCACCCAGTTCGAGCTGGTCCGGCGCCTGACCGCCGGCTGGAGCGCGGGCGACGGCCGCACGCTGTTCCTGGTCGGCGACCCGATGCAGTCGATCTACCGCTTTCGCCAGGCCGACGTGACGCTCTTCCAGCGCGTGCTCGATGACGGGCACATCGGTGACGTGGCGATCGAAGCGCTCGAGCTGCGCGTCAATTTCCGCGCCCAGGCCGGCCTGGTCGACTGGATCAACGCGCTGGTGCCGGACGCGCTCGCCGCGGCCGAGGCCGGCAGCGAGCATTTCGTCGCGCAGACGGCGGTGCGCCCGGCACTCGCACGCGCCTGCAGCGTGCACGGCTTCGACGCTTACGGTGGGGCGGCGGAAGCCGCGCGGGTCGCCGCGGTAATCGACGACATCCGTGTCCGTGAGCCGACGGCCAGCATCGCCGTGCTGGTTCGGTCGCGCACCCACCTCGCGCACATCACGAGTCTGCTGAACGCGCGCGGTGTCGCCCTGGCCGCACGCGAGATCAAGGCCTTCGCCGCGGTGCCGGTCGTCGCGGACCTCGTGGCGCTCGCCCGCGCGCTGATGCACGACGCGGATCGCGTGGCATGGATAGCCGTGCTGCGTGCGCCGTGGTGCGGTGTCAGCCTGGCGACGCTGGCCCATCTCGGGCGCTACGACGGCACCTTGCCCGCCGCGGTCGAACAGCTGCGCGACGATGCCGCGTTGCCGAGTGACGAACGTGCGCGCCTCGCGCGCCTTGCCGCGGTAGTCGCCGCGGTGCGGCAGGTGGCGCAATCGCTGCCGTTCGCCGAGCTGCTCGAGTTCGCCTGGTGCGGGCTCGGCGGGCCGGCGCTGCTCGACGGAGAGGACGACGTCACTGCGGCGCGCGCGCTGCTCGACATCGTCGCCGGGCTCGAGCGCGAAGAGGCGCTGCTGACGGCCGAGCGCCTCGCCGCGCGGCTCGCGGACCGCTTCGCCACGGCGACCAGCCACGATCCGCAGGCCGTGCAGCTGATGACCATGCACCGCGCCAAGGGCCTCGAGTTCGATCACGTCATCCTGCCGGGGCTCGGGCGCACCCCGCGCGGCGAGCAGCAGCGCCTGTTGCTCTGGCGCGAGGAGCTGGTCGGCGACGATGATGGCGAGAGCCTGCTGCTCGCACCGATACCGGTCAAGGGGGAGAGTGCACTGTATCCGTACCTGCGCGCGCGCGACGCTGCCGATGCCGCGGCCGAAGCGGTGCGCCTGCTCTACGTCGCGCTGACCCGGGCGCGCCGCGAGGTGCACCTGTTCGGTCATGTACGGGTCGATGACGACGGCAACTGTCAGCCCCACAAGGGTAGTTTTCTGGCCCTGTTGTGGCCGCACGTCGGCGACGCCTTCGTGCGCGGCCTGAGCGCGGTCGGCGCGGACGGCCTGCCGCCTGGCGAGGACCGCGCGGAGACGTTTCGCGGCGTGCCGTTGCGGCGTGCGGACCCGGCTACGCTGCCGCCACTCGAGCGTGGACTGGCGCCCCCCCTGGCGCAGCGCGGCGCAGCCGCGGCCGAGCTCAGCGTCGAATTCGATTGGGCCGGCATCGTCGCGCGGCACGTCGGTACCGTGGCCCACCGCTTGTTGCAGGCGCTGGCGCAGCAACCCGAGCGTTTCGCGCACGACGGCTGGCAGGCGCCGGCGGCACGCTTCGCGCGCGGCCAGCTGCGTGCACTGGGCGTCGCCTCCGGCGAGCTCGAGGGTGCGGCGGCGCAGGTACTCGCGGCCCTGGCGACGACGCTCGCCAGCGAGCGCGGACGCTGGTTGTTCGCGCCTGGGCACGGAGAGGCCGCCGCCGAGCTGTGCCTGGCGGCGCACGAGGCCGACGCGACGCGCCGCGTGGTCATCGATCGTACGTTCGTCGATGAGCGCGGGCGTCGTTGGATCGTCGATTTCAAGACCGGCAGCCATGCCGGCGGCGGCCGTGAGCAATGGCTCGACTCGGAGCAGGCGCGTTACCGATCGCAGCTCGAACGCTACGCGTCAATCATGGCCGGCTTCGAGTCGCGCCCGATCATGCTCGGCCTGTATTTCCCGTTGCTCGATGCCTGGCGCGAATGGCCGTACGCGGCTGCGGACGGTGCGGTAGCCGACTGAGCCCGAGCAGCGGCAGGGCGGTGAGGGCGAGCGACGCCGGCAGCGGCACCGGCTGCGCCTCGCCTTCGATCAGCAGGTTGTCGAGCCTGAGCGTGCCGCGGGCCGAGCTGGCGCCACTGCCGCCGATGGCGAGCGCGAGGGCATCGCCCGTCAACATGAAGTCCGCGGCCTGGCTGACGCGGTCGAAGGCGCTACTGGTGGTGCCAGTGGCGAACAGGGTCGTGCCGTGGCTCAGCGTCCAGGTCTGCGGACCGCTCGCCGAGGCGCGCTGGTCGAAGCCGATGCGGGTGACGCGCACGCGCCAGCCGGGCCGCACGCTGACGTGCAGTTCGACGCGATTGCCGTCGACGAAGTCGTCGGCCACGAGCGCGCGGCCGGGATTGCCGGCGACGTCATCGAGGGGGCCGTCGGCGAGTTCGACGCGCGCGTCGAGCAACGCTTCGGCGAGCGCGTCGGGTTGCGGCGCGAACAGGCCGCCGGGGTCGTCGAAATCGAACGCGACGAGCGTCGCCGCGCTGGTCGGCGCCGGTGCCAGGCCGATGAGGAACGAGGAAACGAGCGCGGCAGACGCCGCACAGTGGTGCTTGCTGGGCATGGGGATTAACCTCCTTGTCGAACGGAAAACCCACGCGCTCCTTGCGCGGGTACCCGGCCAGTATGCCATCGCGGCGGCGCGACCGCGAGCGTCACCGGGCGGTAACGCCGCGCCCCGGGGCGAGCCGCGCTAGCGGCGGCGGTGCCGGATGTCGAGCGTCAGGCTGGCGGGACCGGTCTCGACCTGGTGGATGAGCTCCGACTGCCGGCGCGCACCGGTCTTGTGGAAGACGTGCTTGAGATGCGTGCGCGCGGTGTTGACCGAGATGCCGAGTTCCTGGGCGCCGTCCTCGAGGCTGCAGCCGCCGACCAGGGTCTGCACCAGCTTGGCCTCGGAGCGTGTCAGGCCGTAGACCTGGCGCAGCACGGTGGCGGAAAGTGTCTGTCGGTGGCCGAGGTCGAACAGGAACAGGAGCGCCAGCGGTCGCTCGCTGAAGGTCTGCGCGCCGACCCCGGCGCTGACCATGCCGATGACGTGCGCGCCGCTGCTGCCCGCGCCGAGTTCGATGAGCTCACCGGCGCCGGGCGTGGCGCTGGCGGTAACGTTGCGCACGTGGTGTCGCAGCGTCTCGTGGACCTGTTCGTCACGCGCGTGGAGCGCGCCGCCGTCATGGGTGAGCACGGCGTCGGCATCGACGTTGATGATGTTGCGAGCGTAGGCATTGGCATGCATCACGCGCAGGGCGTCATCGAGCACGACGACGCCGAACGGGGTCTGGTCGAGCGCAAACTGGCAAGCTTCGAGCGCTCGCGCCTGCGCCGTGGCGCCGGCTTCGACGGTCGCATGGCCGAAGTGCAGGGCGACACCGAAGAGGTTGCCGCGCGCGTCGTTGAGCGGCGCGAGCACGTCGGGTGCGGCGTCCGCGGGAGCGCCGGCCGGCAACGGCAGGAGCAACTCGCGGCGGCTCGCGATCACCGTCGCGATGAGGCGCGTGCCTTCGTCGGTCGGCAATCCGTGGAGCTGGCGCAGTGCTTCGCTGAGGTGGCGACCGAGGACCTGCTGGCGCTTCCAACCCGTGAGTTGCTCGGCACTGTGGTTGATGAAGCTCACGCGGCCCTGCTGGTCGGTGGTCAGGACGGCGTCGCGGAGTTGTTCCATGCCGCGCGGCTGGGCCGCTTCCTGGGTCAGCGCGAGGTTGATGGTGGTCAGCAGGTCCTTGGTCGTGAAAGGCTTGTTGATGAAGCCCGCGGGATGCGTCTCACGCGCCCGGTCGAGCAGTTCGTGGTCGGCGTAGGCGGTCACGTAGACGACGGGGATGTCGTATTTCGAGCGGATGCGGCGTGCCGCTTCGATGCCATCGATGCCCTCGCCGAGACGGATGTCCATCAGGATCAGGTCGGGGCGCAGTTCGGCCGCCTTCTCGATTGCCTCGTCCCCGTCCTTGGCGATATCGAGCACGCCGTAACCGAGGCCGCGCAGCCGCATCCGCAGTGCCCCGGCGACGGCACGCTGGTCTTCGACGACGAGTATGTTGGTAGCCACTGTCGATATCCCGTTCGCTGTACGGGTTGGCCGCGCGCCCGCAGCGCACGCATGCTACCCGCCTCTTGAAGTGATCCGGCGGATGTACGCGCCCTGGCCGTCCGCCATCAGCCGCACGGTGGTGCGGCCGGGGCATGTGCGCGGCGTGGCAGAGATGCGTGCCATGCCACGCGCGCCGGGGCGACGTGCCGGCAACGAATCCGTCGGCTAGCCGCACCGGCGCCTGCCGGTGCGGGATGACACGGCGGCGGTTGAGGAACCTGCCTACCGCACCGGGTCAACCCGCCACTAACAATATAACGAATCAGGAAGGAGGGATAGCGCTACCGTCTCGGGGAGCGCGGCGGAATCAGCGGTCGTCGCGGAACTGTCGCTGCAGCATTTCGCGTCGTTCCTGGGCGTCGACGGTGAGTGTGGCGATGGGGCGTGCCTCGAGGCGGCCGAGACCGATCTCTTCGCCCGTCTCCTCGCAGTAGCCATAGCTGCCGTCTTCGATGCGCTTGATGGCGTCGTCGATCTTCTTCAACAGCTTGCGGTAGCGATCGCGCGTGCGCAGTTCGAGGATGTTGTCGCTTTCACGGCTGGCACGTTCCGCTTCGTCGCCGACATCGCGGATCTCCGAGCGCAGGTGATCGAGCGTTTCCTGCGATTCGGTGATGAGATCGTCACGCCATTGCTGCAGTTTGGTGCGGAAGTACAGGAGCTGTTGCGGGTTCATGTACTCCTCGTCGGCGGATGGCGTGTATCCCGCCGGGAGCTTGATGTCGTCGAGGTTGATCATGCGTGTCCGAGGGGCGGGCGCTGCCGGCGGCGGCGCGGCCCGCTTGGTGGATACCGCCTGCGCGCTGGCGGCCGCCGTGGCGACCGCAGCCTGGGCTTTGTTCGTTACCTTGGTGCCGCTGCCTGCCTTGCCGGCGGGCGTTTTCGTGGTGGCGGCCGAAGTACTGCCCGCTTTCGGCGCGCTGCGCTTCGTGGCAACCGGCGCCTTCTTCGCGGCGGTCTTCTTCGCCGCAGTCTTGCTCTTCGTGCTGGTCTTTTTGGCCGCGGCGCCCGTTGCGGGCGCGGCCTTCTTGGACGTCTTGGCGGTGCTCGCTGTGGACTTGCTCACGGTCTTTTTTGCTGCCGTCTTGCGCGCGGCGCTGCTCGTGGCGGCGCTCGTGCTGGTCGATTTCTTGGCCGAGGCTTTCTTGGCCACGGGCTTCTTCTTCGTCGCCACCGTCTTCTTCGACGCGCTTGCTTTTGCCTTGCGCGTTACGGGCTTGTTCGCCGCCGTCTTCTTCTCCGGCGTCTTCTTGCTGGTCGACGTCTTGGCCGCGGCCTTCTTCGCCGTCGTTTTCGCGGCGGGCTTCTTCGCAGCCTTGCCCGCGCCGGCCTGGCCTTTGCCGGCGGCCGTACTGGCGGTCTTCTTCGCGGAGGTCTTCTTAGCTGCTCTGGCCACTTCAGGCACCTCTCCTTTGTGCAACGAAACCTCGTCGCAGAAGCCGGATTTCGTGGCTTTTTACGGCCGGATCCCAAAACCGGGGCGCAACATTAATCATTTTCACTGCCAAGCGCAATGCCGCCAGAAGGTGTCGCGTGGCGTGTCGTCACGCCGTCTCGCGTTGCCGCTGCGCAGTGCGCGCCATCGTCCGCTCAGCGCGCGTTGAGGCGGATGATTTCCTGCACGGCCTGGAACACGCGGGTGCGCGGGTTGGCGGCGCAGTACTGGCCGAGCCAGTTGAGTACGCCGGCGGCATCGATACGCACGGTGAGTTGCTTGACGTTGGCCCAGTTGAATGCGCTGATGAAACCCTGTGACCAGGCAACGTACGCGTCGATGGCAAGCTCGGAATCCTTCTCCAGGGCCGCATTGAAGGCGCTGCAGTCACGCGCGCCGATGCCCGACGCGATGGGTTCATCGGCGCTTGCCGGGCGCGCCAGGGCCACGAGCAGCAGCGCCAGGCTCAGCGCGCGCGACGCCCGGGGCGATGACGACGCGGCGGTGTGGAATCCGATCATGGACATCGTTTCAGGAAGCGCTGGACAAGTGTTCGAGCACGTCCGGGAGCAAGGCGTGCAGCGTCCGCGAGGCGCGGTCTATGGGCGATAGATGAATGAGTGAGTATCGCAGGACGCTGTGCAACGGCGCCAGCGGGCGGCAGCGCCATTTGTGCCGAGCACCCTTGCCCCTTCAGTGGTGCCATCGGTCGAGCTCCATCACCAGGCGTCCGGCACTGAGCGCGGCGGCATCGGTATGTTCGTCGCGCTCGAGACGCACCAGGCCGACGTCGGGCGCGAACCATTCGCGAGACCGGATCTCGATCGCGGCATGGCCGATGTAATTGCCGACGTCGGCGTTGGCGCGGCCCTGTCCCTCGATCAGCAGGCAGCCTTCGAATCGCCCGGCCGGGGTCTCGATCGCGGCATCGCTGCGCACGACTTCATAGTGCATCTGTACGGGCACGGTGATACGAAACAGGGTCTCCCATGGTGGCCCGGTGTTCTCGAGGACGCTGGTCACGTCGCGCGACTGCCACGAAGCGCCCGCCGCCGGCGCGCGGGGCAGCACGAGGCGCGGTGCGCCGGACCCGGCGCCTGCGCGACGAGCGTTGCGCGCGTGGTCGTCGCCGAGGCGGAACAGGCCCTCGGCAGTACGCACGTAACGCAGCCTGCGGCCGTCCAGCGTCGCGCGCATGCCGCTCAGGTCGCTGCCGGGCGGCACCTCGACGGCGCGTATCACGTGACGCAGCTCGCGTGTCCCGTCCATGGTGGTGCGCACGACGCGGTACTGCCACTCGCGGCCGGGTTCGAGCGGAAACAGGCTTCCGCCGGCGTCGCCTGGCCCGCACGCGGTGAGCAGCGGCAGTGCGAGCAGGGCGGCGAGGCGGGCGTAGCACGAGCGGGACGGTTTCAAGCGCGGAACACGACGACAGTTGGGCGCATCGGCGCATCATAAGGGATTCGCGCGGGGGCCTGCGCGGTGGCCGGCCGCGCGAAACCGCGTCGCGTATTCCCCTGCCGTGGCCGGTTTAGTAGTATGCGCGGGGCGCGGCGCCGGGAGACCACCCGGTCTCGCCGCCAGCGCGTCCCCGCGGCGGCAGTCGCCGGGGGCGGGGGGAAGCATGTGCAGCACGACTCCGTTGCCCGCCGCGAGCCTGTCTCGGGCGGCGGCGAGTGCGCGAACGGAGGCGACGCGGCGGGCCGGACCGACAGGTCCGGAGCACCGGCGCCGAGACGATGGCCGCGCTGAGAGCACGTCAACGCCGACCAGGCACAGAGCCGGCATTGCGCCAGGCATAGAGGTTTAGACACGCAATGAATCGTCCAATGATCTCGGTGGCAGCAGCGGGCCTGCTGTTGACCGGAAGCATGGCCGCGCTGGCCGAGGGTGACGCCGCGGCCGGACGGCACAAGGCCGAGACCTGCCTCGGTTGTCACGCGGTCGAGGGTTACTTCAACGTCTACCCGACCTACCGGGTGCCCAAGCTCGGCGGCCAGAGCGCGGCATACATCGAGTCCGCGTTGAAGGCCTACAAGGCCGGCACGCGCCAGCACGACACGATGCACGCGAACGCCGAGAACCTGAGCGACCAGGACATGGCGGATATCGCCGCGTTCGTGGCCAACTACGAATAACAGGACCGGGCAGCGAGACTGACCCGGCGGCGGAGTGATCGACGCATGAAAGCACCATCCATCCTGCGACTTGTGGCCGCGATCGCGCTGAGCGCGGCGGCAACCACCGGCGTATCGGCAACCGAGGATGCCGCCGATGACAGCGGCATGAGTTACGAGGACAAGCTCCAGGCTTGTGCCGCGTGCCACGGCGAGAACGGCGACAAGCCGCTCGCCCCCGATTACCCGGTGCTAGCCGGCCAGTACGCCGACTATCTCGAGGCCGCGCTGCATGCCTACAAGAACGGGCGCCGCCAGCACCCGATCATGAACATGCAGGTCGAGGCGCTCGGTCTGACCGATGCCGACATTGCGCGTCTCGCCGCGCATTTCGCGTCGAAGGAAGGCCTGCGCAGCCTGGCCGAATAGGACGTTTCTGCTCCTTTCTGTTATTTAAAACTAATTTTTTATTCCATTTTCCCTAGTCGGCGGTCGCGGACCGCCGACTCTGCCGTATAATCGACTGTCACCGGGGTGGCCTGCCCACGTCGCCGGCCGCCGCTCTCCCGACTCCACTTCGTCATCAGCCCGCGCGTCGCCCATCGTGACGTGCCTGCGGCTCTGCCGGCCCTGCTCTTCCTGGCGGGCGCCGTGCCACAACGACCACGGATACGAACAATGACTACCACGCCCAACACCTTGAAAACTCCCGCTGCGCGGCAGTTCGTGCCGCGCAAGTTCCGCGTCTTCACCGACCGTCAGCTCGAGCAGATCCCGGCGCTGGCCAGGCTCGACGCGGAAGCGCGTTTCGACATGCAGGTCGTGGCGAACGTGCTGCCGTTCCGGGTCAACCAGTACGTCATTGACGAGCTGATCGACTGGGATGACGTGCCCGGTGACCCGATCTTCCAGCTCACATTCCCGCAGCGCGGCATGCTCGGCGAGGCGTCGTTCTCGCGCATGGCCGCGTTGCTGCGCGCGTCGCCGAGCGCACAGCAGATCCGCGCGCTGGCCAACGAGCTGCGCGCCGAACTCAATCCGCATCCGGCGGGTCAGCAGACCCTCAACGTGCCGCGCGTCGATGGCCGCGAGCTGCCCGGCGTGCAGCACAAGTACGACGAGACGGTGTTGTTCTTTCCCAGCCAGGGACAGGTCTGTCACAGCTACTGCACGTTCTGCTTCCGCTGGGCGCAGTTCGTCGGTGACAAGACGCTGCGCTTCGCCGCCGCCGAGGCCGGCGAGCTGACCCGCTACCTCGCCGATCACCCGGAAGTCACCGACGTCCTGCTCACCGGCGGTGATCCGATGGTGATGAAAACGAGCAACCTCAAGACCTATCTCGAGTCACTGCTCGCGCCGGGGCTGGAACACATCCGCACCATCCGCATCGGCACCAAGGCGCTCACCTACTGGCCCTACCGCTTCGTCACCGACGACGACGCCGACGAGCTGCTGCGGCTGTTCGAGCGTGTCGTCGACAGCGGCAGGCAGCTCGCCTTGATGACGCATATCAACCACTGGCGCGAGCTCAGCCCCCCTATCGTGCAGCGCGCCGTCGCGCGCATTCGCGCGACCGGTGCAATCCTGCGCGCACAGGCCCCCCTGCTGGCCCACATCAACGACGACGCCGCGACCTGGGCGCGCCTTTGGAGCGACGAGGTCAAGCTCGGAATTTATCCCTACTACATGTTCGTCGAGCGCGATACGGGCGCGAAGCGCTACTTCGAGGTGCCGCTGGTGCGGGCCTGGGAGATCTACCGCGATGCCATGTCCGGCGTGTCCGGCCTGGCGCGCACCGCGCGCGGCCCGTCGATGAGCGCCGGTCCCGGCAAGGTCGAAGTCCAGGGCGTGGCCACGGTGCACGGTCAAGACGTTTTCGTGCTGCGTTTCATCCAGGGCCGCAACCCCGCCTGGGTGCAACGGCCGTTCTTCGCGCGTTTCGATCCCGAGGCGACCTGGCTCGATGAACTCGAGCCGGCTTTCGGTGAACGTGAATTCTTCTTCGAGCCCGAGTACCGCGCGATGCTCGAGCGGGTCGCCGGCTGAGTCCGCGTTTTCATCGCGCGCACACGCTGCAAACTTTCTGCATACTGCGGTGGTCCAATGTGGCCGCCGCCCCCGTAGAACGTCCGGGTTTCCCATCACCGTCGCGATGTCCTCCATGCTCCGCAGAATCCGGCAGTTCCTGCTGCCGCTAGGCGTCGTCGCGATCGGTGTCGCCATCGCCGCGTGGTTCGTCGCCTCGCGCCCGCGCGCGGTGCCGCAGCCGCCGGAGGAGAAAGTCTGGCCGGTCTCGGTGGTCGCGGTGGAGCGCGTTGACGTGCAGCCCGAGATCGTCGTTTACGGCGAGGTCCGCGCGGTGCGCGAAGCGGAACTGCGCGCCGAAGTCGCCGGGCGCCTGGTCTCGCTCAGTCCCGAGTTCAAGGACGGCAACCTCATCATTGCCGGTACTGAACTCGCGCTGATCGATCCGGTCGATTACGAGAATCGCCTGGCCGAGCAGCGCGCCGAGCGCGCACGGACCGCGGCGCAGCTGGCCGAGTTGCGCCGCGAGCTCGAGTGGGAGCAGCGCCTGGAAGAGAACGCCGAACGCCAGGTCGAACTCGCCGAGCGTGCGCTGGCGCGCCTCGAGAAGCTCGCCGCCGACGGCCGCGAGAGTCGCAAGGTGCGCGACGATGGCGAGGCCGCACTTGCGGTCAGCGAACAAACCCTGATGCAGCGCGGGCAGACCATCACGCGCCTGCGTACCCGCATCGATGAACAGGAAGCCGCCTACGACAAGGCCCAGGCCACGTTGGCCAGCGCAGAGCGCGAACTCGCCAAGACGCGCATCGTCGCACCCTTCACCGGTCATGCGACCGACGTACGCCTGGCCCTGGGGCAGCGGCTGGCGGTTGGCGAACGGCTCGCTCGCCTGCTCTCGGCCAGCGAGCTCGAGGTGCGCTTCGAGATCCCGGAGGGCGCGTTCGCGCGCCTCAGTGGCGCCGCCGATACACTGATCGGTCGTTCCGCCACGGTCACCTGGCACCTCGGCGGCGAGTCGCGCGAGTTCCCCGCCGTGCTCGCTCGCGTTGGTGCGGAGATCGACCCTTCAGTCGGCGGCATCGCCTTGTTTGCGACGCTCGATGAACACGCCGTGGAGCGCGGCCTGCGGGCCGGCGCGTTCGTCGAGGTGCGGATCCCCGACGTCGTCTACCGTGACGTCTTCCGGTTGCCGGCGAAGGCTGTGGCCGAGAACGGCGAAGTCTACGCGCTGGTCGACGAGCGTCTCGCCGCGGTCGAGGTGGAGGTCGTGCGTGACCTCGGCGACGCGGTACTGGTACGCGGCGCGCTCGACGCGAGCCATCCCGTAGTTGCGCGGACCTTCGCCGGCATCGGGCCCGGGCTGCGCGCACGGCCGCTGTGAGCGGACGCGATCTGCAAAGCGGCATGATCGCGCTGTTCGCGCGGCATCCCACGGCGGCCAACCTGCTGCTCGCGCTGATGTTCATCTGCGGGTTCGCCTCGCTGACCCAGATCAACCGGCAGTTCTTCCCCGATTTCGGTATCGACATCGTCAGCGTGACGGTGAGCTGGCCGGGCGCATCGGCGGCCGACGTCGACCAGAACATCGTGCAGGCGATCGAACCCGAGCTGCGCTTTCTCGACGGCGCGAAGAAGGTCTCGTCCGCCTCCTACGAAGGGGTCGCCAGTATCAGCGTCGAGTTTCAGCCGGGCAGCGACATGCAGCAGGCGCTGGCCGACGTCGAATCGGCGGTGGGCCAGGTGCGCACGCTGCCGGAAGATTCGGAGCGTCCCGAGATTCGGCGCCTCGTACGTTACGAGACCGTCTCCCGGCTGGTCCTATCCGGGCCATTTCCCGAACACGCGCTCAAGGTCCATGCCAAGCGCATTCGCGACGAGCTGCTCGATCGCGGTGTCGACCGCATCGATCTGTACGGCTCGCGCGAGGAGGAAATCTGGGTCGAGGTCCGCCCCGAGGCGCTGCGCCAGCTGGATATGAAACTCGGCGACATCGCCGCACGCATCGCCGATACCTCGCAGGACCTGCCGGCCGGTGAGCTGGCCGGCGGCGAGCGCCAGGTACGCAGCCTGGGCCTGTTGCGGCAGGCCGACCAGCTACGCGAAGTCGAGATCCGCGCCCTGGCCGACGGCCGCCGCGTGCGCCTGGGCAACGTCGCCGAGGTCAGCGAAGCGTTCCGCGAAGGGCAGCAGCAGGCCGTGCGTCACGGTGAGCTCGCCATCGAACTCGATCTCAAGCGCGCCATCGATTCCGATGCGCTGACCATGGCCGCCCTGGTCAAGGACTATGTCGGGGAACTTTCGGCACGCCTGCCGCCGGAGCTGCAGATAGAGGAATACGACGTCCGCGCGAAGTCGATCCGCGAGCGCATCGGCCTGCTCGTCAGCAACGGTCTCGGCGGTCTGGTGCTGGTGCTCGCGGTGTTGTTCCTGTTCCTCAACGCTCGCGTCGCGCTGTGGGTCGCAGTCGGTATACCGGCGTCGATGCTGGCCGCCGTCGGCGTCATGCTCGCGAGCGGCCAGACCATCAACATGATCAGCCTGTTCGGCATGATCATGGCGATCGGTATCGTCGTCGACGATGCCATCGTGGTCGGCGAGCACGCCGAGCATCTGCACCGTCGCGGCCTCGGCGCACTGGAGGCGGCGGTGGCGGGCGCGCGACGCATGGCGGCGCCGGTCTCGAGCTCGACGCTGACCACGGTGGCCGCGTTCCTGCCGCTGTTCATCGTCTCCGGCATCATGGGGCAGATCATCTCGGCGATTCCTTTCGTCGTCGTCGCGGTGCTGCTGGCCAGCCTGCTCGAATGCTTCCTGGTGCTGCCGGCGCACCTCAGCCACGCCCTGCGCGCGCCCGCCGGGCACGGCCGCCTGGCGCGGCTCAGCGCGCGCTTCAACGACGGTTTCACGCATTTTCGCGAGCAGCGCTTCCGACCGCTCGCTGCGGCCGTGATGCGCGCGCGCTACCTGACCGTGGCAGTCGCCGTCGCGGCGTTCATCGTCGCCGTCGGTGCGGTTGTCGGCGGACGCGTCGGCTACCAGTTCTTCCCGTCTCCCGAGCCGGACAAGATCTACGCCAATCTCGAAATGGTTGCCGGTACTTCGCGCGACGAGACGCGCGCCGCGCTGCTCACGGTAGAGCGCGCGCTCTACCGTGCCGCCGAGGACCTGGTCGGTGATCCGGATGATTTGATCATCATGGCCCTGGGCAAGACCGGCACCTCGGTCGGCGGCGGCCACGGCGGTTCGCTCGCGGCCACCACCGATACGCTGGGCGGCATCGTCGTCGAACTGGTCACCTCGGAGCAGCGCAGCGTGCGCGCGAACGAAGTCATCGCCGCGTGGCGCGAGGCGGTGGTGATGCCGCCGGGCGTCGAATCGCTGACCCTGACCGGACAGCGCACCGGTCCGCCCGGCGGCGATCTGGACGTGCGCCTGCGTGGCGGCAGCGTCGACGACCTGAAGGCCGCGGCCGGCGAGATCGCGGCCCTGCTGGCGCGCTACGAGGGCGTCACCGACATCGATGACGACCTGCCCTACGGCACGCCCGAAGTGGTGATCAGGGTCAACGACCGTGGCCGCGCCATGGGTTTCACCACCAGCGATGTAGCGCGCCAGGTGCGCGATGCCATCGACGGTGCGATCGCCAAGCGGTTCCCGCGCGGCGACGAGGAAGTCTGGGTGCGCGTGCAGTTCGATCGCGACCTGGTCGGCAATGCGCTGCTCGAACGGCTCTACCTGCGCGCCCCCGATGGCGCCGAGGTGCCGTTGAGCGCGGTGGTAGATTTCGAACAGGCGCTCGGCTTCGCGCGCATCAAACGCGAGGACGGCAAGCGCGAGGTGGCCGTGACCGCGGAGATCGACATGCGTGCCACGCGCCCGGGCCAGGTCCAGGAAGCGTTGCTCGACGACGGCCTGCGTGACATCGCCGCGCGCTACGAACTCGATTACACGTTCGCCGGTCGCGCCGAGGATCAGCGCGAGACGATGGCCGACATGCGCCTCGGTGCGGTGCTCGGGCTGACGTTCATCTACATCATCCTGGCCTGGGTGTTCTCGAGCTACACGCGACCGCTGGTCGTGATGGCTGTCATACCGCTGGGCTTCGTAGGTGCCGTGCTCGGCCACTGGGTGTGGGGCTTCGACCTCACCATCCTCAGCATCTTCGCGATCCTCGGCCTTTCCGGCATCGTCATCAACGACTCCATCGTGCTGGTGACGACGATCGACGAGCGCATGCGCGAAGAGCCGCGCCTCGAGGCCGTGGTCAACGGCGCGTGTGATCGGCTGCGCGCGGTGGTGCTGACTTCGGCGACGACCGTCGGCGGCCTGCTGCCCTTGCTGTTCGAGACCAGCCTGCAGGCGCAGTTCCTGATCCCGATGGCGCTGACGCTCGTGTTCGGCCTTGCGCTGACGACGTTTGTCGTGTTGCTGTTGGTGCCGTCGCTGATCATGATCCAGGGTGACTTCGCGCGCCTGGCAGATCGGCTGGGATCGATGATCACGCAAGCGCAAGCGCGCGGTTGAGGGCCGTGAGCGCACCCCTTCCGCGCGCGCCGCGGGTGTCGCGGCGGTCTGCCCGAAGCGCACGCGGCGCTGTGCCGCGCGCGTCTTTCGTCGCGTCGTGTCCGCGCGAGACGGGGGCGTACGCGCGGGTGTCGTGTTCGCACGCAGGCAGTGTCGGCTCAGCCGGGGCGCGATGCGTGACGCAAGCTCCGAACAAGTGGCCGCGCTGCCTGCTGGAGACCAGGCATCAAGCGGTCCTCGTCGCGTCCTCGTCCGGCACCGGCCCCGGGACGACGCCGGCGGCGGCGAGCGCGTCGATGGCGCTCGCGTCGAGGCCGGCTTCGGCGAGGACTTCGCCAGTGTGCTCACCGAGGCGCGGCGCGCCGCGGCGCACGCCCGCCGGGGTGGCGGAGAACTGCGCGGCCGGGCGTGCCTGGCGGAGGGGGCCGGCATCGGGATGTTCGTAGACGCCGAGTGTCTGGTTGGCAGCGATCTGTGGATGCCCGATCATCTCGTTGCGTGTCAGCACTTCGGCACAGGGTACTTGCTCGGCTTCCAGCCGTACCAGCCATTCGGCCGCGGGGCGTTCGCGCAGCACCGACTGGATCAACGCGAGGCGTGCGTCGAGATTGCGGTCGCGCAATGCCGGGGTCTTGAAGCGCGGGTCGTCGAGCCACTCGGGGCGTTGCAGCGCGCGCGTCAACCCGGCCCATTCGCGGTCCGACATCACCGCGACGCTGAGGTAGCCCTCGGCGGTTTCGTAGATGAGGTCGATGAAGCTCGCCGCGGCCTGCTGCGGTAGTTCCTCGCCGACGAAAGTCTGGCTGCCCATGTCCGAATGCCACAGGAAGCTGACGATGGCATCGAGCATGGCGAGGCGCACGTGCTGGCCTTCGCCGGTCCGTTCGCGCGCGAGCAGGGCGGCGGTGATGGCCTGTGCGGCGGTCAGGGCGCTGACCTTGTCCGGCACGATGGTGCGTACGAGCCGTGGGCGTTCCTGGTCGCCGCCGGCCTGCACCGTGGCGAGGCCTGACAGCGCCTGGATCAACGGGTCGTAGACCGGCTTGCCGGCATATGGCCCGCTGAAGCCGAAGCCGGCGATGGACGCGTAGACGATGTCGGGGCGGGCCGCGCGCACGACTTCCTCGCCGAGGCCCATGCGCTCGATCACGCCGGGGCGGAAATTCTGTACAAAGACGTCGGCCTGCTCGCACAGGCGCAGCAGCGTCTCGACGCCGCGCGGATGCTTCAGGTCAAGCACGACCGAGCGCTTGTTGCGGTTGTTGTTGAGGAAGTTGGCGGCGAAATCGCCGCGGCGGTTGCCGCCACGGCGTACGTAATCGCCGCCATGCGGGGACTCGATCTTGATCACGTCGGCGCCCTGGTCGGCCAGCAGCATGGTCGCGAGCGGGCCCGAGATCATCGTGGTCAGATCGATGACGCGATAGCCGTCGAGCGGTCCGGGCATGGGAAGTCTCCTGGTCTGCGCTGGTGCGGCCAGCGGGGCTCTCTTCAAACGGGACGCCGTTCTGGTGGCCGGCTGCACGTCGAGCATACCGGCACCGCGTCGCGACGGGAACGCCCGCGCCGGCATCGGCGCTCGGCGAGCGGTGCGATCGCGGTGAGGACTACGTATCATGCCGCCTGCCGCACATCGCGATCGGAAGAACACCAGGGGAAACATGGACACGCAACGTATCGCTTCACTCGGCGCGGCGCTCCACGCCGCGCTGCTCGAACGCAAGACCATCGCGCCGCTGACCGAGCAGGCGCCGGGCATCACGATCGAGGACGCCTACCGCATTTCCCTCGACCTGCTCGAGCGCCGCATCGCGGCCGGCGAGCGTGTCGTGGGCAAGAAGATCGGCGTCACGTCGAAAGCGGTGATGACGATGCTCGACGTGCACCAGCCGGATTTCGGCTACCTCACCGACACCATGATGTACTCGACTGGCGCCACGCTGCCGATTTCCGAGACGATGATCCAGCCGCGTGCGGAAGGCGAGATCGCTTTCGTGTTGAGCGCGCCGCTCAAGGGCCCGGGCGTGACGAACGCTGACGTGCTGCGCGCGACGGAGTTCGTCATGCCGTGCTTCGAAATCGTCGATTCACGCATCGACGACTGGCGGATCCGCATCGAGGACACGATCGCCGACAACGCCTCCTGCGGTGCGGTCGTGCTCGGCGACCGCGGGGTCAGTCCCCGCGAGGTCGATCTCGCGACCTGCGGCATCGTGGTCGAATTGAACGGTGAGATCATCGCCACCGGGGCCGGAGCTGCCGCGCTCGGTTCGCCGGTCAACTGCGTGACCTGGCTGGCCAACACGCTGGGCCGCATCGGCGTCGGGCTGGAGGCAGGTGAGGTCATCCTGTCCGGCTCGCTGGTGCCGCTGCAGCCGGTCGCTCCCGGCGATCACATGAGCCTGGTCATCGGCGGCATCGGTCGCGCCAGCGTGCGTTTCGCCTGAGCCGAGCGCCGAGCCGGCCCGGGCGTGCCGGTCAGGGCGTCTCGAGCACGTACTCGAGCAGGTCCTCGACCACGCCGAGCGGGTCCATCGTCGCGCTCCAGTCGTATTCGCAGCTCAGCAGCACCTGGTCCTCGTGCGCCGCCCGGTGACGCACCAGGCAGGCGATGGCGTAGACCTGCGCGCGACCCGGCAGCGTCAGCGACACGCGCACCTCGTCCGTCCCGCTGAGGAGATCCGCATCCATGCGGGACACGCTGAGGCTGAGTCCGGCATTGGAAAGCTTGCGCACGACCGCTTCGACCGAGTGCAGTGAAGCGGGTCCGCCGGCATTCGGCGAAACGGTGGCGACGAGCGAGGGGGCTGGGGGCATGGTCGGTGGCCGATTGGCGTTTGGGAGGTGGCGGCGCGCAGCGTGCGCGTCGTGGGTCGAACTATAGCCAAGCGCCGGCACGCGTACATGCTCCAGGCATGGCGCGTATTGCAACGAATTGTTACGGGGCCCCTGAACAAGCCATGCCCCGGCACCTGGCGCCCGCGCGATCGGGTTTCGGCGTGACAAAGCTTCGCAATCGCCCGCTGTGACGTGCGCTTCGCGACTTGAACTCGCACAGCGCGGACACAAACGGCTCGGCCCAGTCTGATTCAGAGGTTTCTTACGCCAGGGGCGCAGGCCGAGCGATCCCCGGGGAACCTCACGCCCGCGCGCCGGACCAAGTAGCCATGAAAACGGAATGGCCACAGCTTCGGCAAGCCGGCACGGCCCTGGCCTCGTGGCGCTCGCGCGCCCGCCCGCACCGGCGGCGACTGCACGACGTGCTCGGCCGCGCCGTGGCCGGCGCCGGCATCGCCGCGCTGCTGGCATGCACCGCCGGCGACCCGGCCGTGCGCCCCAACCATCTCGTGCTCAATGAGTCGCTGGCGCTCGAGCCGGACGCGCAAGCGAGCTGGCCACTGTATCTCACGCGCCGCGGCGAGTATTACGTCGAGGTCACGCTGGCGGCGCCGGCCGCGCAGGCATCCCGCCCGCTCGATCCACTGCGGCTCTCGCTGGTGGTTGCCGACGGCGAGACGGTGCTGTTCGAGCGCGAGCGCAGGGTCGCGCTGACCGCGACGCGCCCGGCCGCCACGCTGGCCTGGTTTAGCAGCGACCGCGAAGTGCCTCTCAAGGATCGCGTGACGATGCGTCTCGTCGTCGCCGACATGCCGCCCACGGCAGCGGCGTCGTCGCCGCTGCTGGTGCAGGTGCGCCGCAAGGTGAACCGGCCGCTGCCGCGTTGAGTGCGCCCGCCGCGGCTCACAGCTCGATGCGGGCCCAGCGCCGACGCGTCCAGAACGCCGAGAATACGAGCGCCTGGATCGCGCGGTAGCCTACCTGCAGGCCCCAGATGACCGTGAGTCCGCCACCGAGGACCGGGCCGGCGAGGTAGGCGAGGGGCAGGAAAAGCAACCACTGGTTGGTGATCGCGACGAGCATGACACGGCGTGCGTCGCCCGCGCCGAGCAGCGCGTTCTGCAGTACCGTGCTGACCGCCTCCCACAGCATGCTGATGCCGATCAGGCGCAGCGGCCACAGGATCAGCGCGAGTGTTTCCGGCTCGAGCTTGTAGATGGCCGAGACCAGCGTTGCCGGCATCAGCACCATCGGCAGTCCGAGCAGCCCCATCGCGACAACGGCGAGCCTGACCACGTCCCAGCCCCAGCGTGCCGCATCCTCGGCATCGCCGCGGCCGAGCGCCTGCCCGACCAGCGTGGCGGCGGCAAGACCGAGGCCCATGCCGGGCAGGAACGCGATCAGCGTCATGTTGATCAGCACGTTCGCGCCGGCGACCTCGGCGGTGCCGATGCGCCCGATGATCCAGAACATGGCGAGAAAGCCGCCAGCGAAGAACAGCTGCTGGATCCCGCTCGGCAGCGACAGCCGTACCAGGCGCAGGACGTCGGCGCGCGGTGGCAGCGCGCGCAGGAAGCCGAACTCGCGCGCATAGCGCAGCCCGAACACCAGGTAGAGCAGCGTGCCGAAACCGAGCGCGGCGACCGAGGCGATTGCGGCGCCCTGCACGCCGAGCGCGGGGGCGCCGAAATGGCCGAAGATGAGTACGTAGTTGAGGAAGATGTTGAGCGCGTGCATGGCGACCAGGGTGGTCATGTACAGGCGCGTCAGGTCGATCGCGTTCCAGTAGCCGCGAAAGGAAAAGTTCATCGACACGAAGATGATGCCGAGTGCGCGGATCTGGAGGTAGGGCACCCCCAGGGCGACGACGTCGGAATCATCGTTGATCCACGGGTAGAGCGCGGGCGTGACGTGGCGCACCAGCAGTGACAGCAGCGGCGCCACGCACACGATGATGATCAGCGCCGCGTTGAGAAAGTAAGCCGTCTCGGTCAGCCGGCCCTGGCCCTTGCGCCGCGATGCGGTCGCCTGGACGCCGGTGGCGAAACCGAGGATCAGGGCCTGGGCGACGAACAGCACGAAGCCGCCGTAGCCGACCGCGGCCAGCGCCGCGTCGCTGTGCGGCAGGCGGCTGACCATCGCGGTGTCGACGAGGTTGAGAATGTTCTGCGACACCATACCGCCGATCACGGGCAGCGCGAGGGTGAGGATGCGGCGGGTGCGAGGGCGATTGAGCAAGGCTGCTTTCGGAGCTCGGTGGGCGGACGGGGGCACGCCACGGCTGGACAAAGATGGCGAAGCCCCGACTTCGCGGCGGGAATTCTATCCTTCCTGGCAGCACTGTCGCGCGCCGTGTGCGCGGCCGCATCTGCTACGCTGCGCGCAGAGTGAGTTTCGACACACGAGGGGGAGCGATGTCGTTGAGCGCGACCGACATGGGGCAATTCGATGCCACGGCAATGGCGGCGCTGGTGCGCGCCGGCGAGGTGAACCCGACAGAGCTGGTCGATGATGCGATCGCCCGGCTCGAGGCTGTCGACGGCACCTTGAACGCGGTCGTCACGCGAATGTTCGAGCAGGCCCGCGAACGTGCTGGCGAGGCGCTGCCGGACGGACCCTTCCGCGGCGTGCCGTTCCTGATGAAGGATTTCGCCGCGGAGGTCGCCGGGGTGCCGTTCTTCGAGGGCAGCAACTTCCTCGAGGGCTACGTGCCGACGGTCGACTCGGAGATTTATCGCCGGTTCTGCGCGGCGGGACTGATCACCATCGGCAAGACCAACCTGCCGGAACTCGCGATCGGCGTGACCACCGAGCCGCGCCGCTTCGGGCCCACGCATAATCCCTGGGACCCGGCACTGACTCCGGGTGGTTCGAGCGGTGGCGCCGGTGCCGCGGTGGCCGCGCGCGTGGTGCCGATGGCGCACGGCAACGACGTCGGCGGTTCGATCCGCATCCCCGCCTCGGCCTGCGGGCTGGTCGGTCTCAAGCCGACACGCGGGCGCGGCACGCTGGCGCCGCATTACGGTGACATCCTCGCCGGATTCTTCTCCGAGCACGCGCTCACGCGCAGCGTACGCGATTGCGCCGCACTGCTCGATGTCGTTGCCGGTCCGGGCTGCGGCGAACCCTACATCGCGCCGCCGCCGGCGCGGCCCTACGTCGAGGAAGCGGCATTGCCACCGGGGCGTTTGCGCATCGGCTACGCGACGACGACACCGCTCGGCGATCCGCTGGATGCCGAGTGCGTCGCGGCCATCGAATCCACCGCCGCGCTACTCGCCGAGCTCGGTCACGAGGTCGAGGAGGCGGCGCCCGCCTTCGACGCGATGGAATTGTGGACGAAGTACACCACGCTGCTCGCCGCGCTCGTCGCCTGGGCGGTGGCCGATTGGGCGCGCCGCCTCGGGCGTACACCCGGGGCGGACCACTTCGAAGCGTTCGTGTGGGCGTTCGCCGAACGGGGCCGCGGCGTCTCCGCTGCCGAGTACCTGCTGGCCATGCAGGACGTGCAGGCCCAGGTGCGCGCGATGACGGCGTTCTGGGAGCGCCACGACCTGTGGTTGACGACGACGCTCGGGCAGCCGCCGGTACCGCTCGGCACGCTCGTCTACGCGGGCGACCCGTTCGAGCTGCGGCGACGCATGGCGCGCTTCTCGCCCTACACCTATCTCGCCAATGCAAGCGGACAGCCGGCCATCTCGCTGCCCTTGCACTGGACGTCCGCGGGCCTGCCGGTCGGCCTGCACTTCACCGCCCGCCTGGGCGAGGAAGCGACGCTGCTGCGGCTTGCCGCGCAGCTCGAGCAGGCCCGCCCGTGGGAGGATCAGCGTCCGCCGGTGTGTGCCGGGCCGGCCGTGCCGAGCCCGGCCGGGCGGCGGTCCTGAGCAGCGCGGGCGACGTCACGCTCGACAGCTGAGCCGCTCGGCGCGCGCGACTCAAGTGCGCGCGGCGGCATGCCGATAGCGAATCTGGAGGCGCCCCAGCGCGCCGGCGCGATGCCCGCGCGTCGTGCCCGCCATTCGGCCCAGCCTGTGAGAATCGCCATGCGTCACCTCTACCTCACCGTTACCTGGACTGCCGGGCTATGCGCCCTCGTCGCGTCGCTGTGCCTGACCAACCCGCTGCCGTGGCTGGTCGTCGGGCTTGCGCTCGTTTCCGCGGCGAGCGTGATGCTGATGCGCGAACTGCGCCGCATCGCCGCGCGCGGACGGCGCGAGCCGACCCTGGCCGAGCTCGGCCTGAACCACGAAGCGGGTCCCGCCGGGGCAGCCGGCCGGGAGCGCGCGCAGCGCCCGGGCAGGCTCGACGAGCTGAGCGGTACGCTCGCCCGATCCTGAACCACGTCACGAAATGCCGCCCACTCGACGCCGTCTCGGGCCTGGTCCTGTGACGGCGCCGACAGTTTCGTCTCGCGCGCCCGCCCCGCCGCCGCAGCAGCCTAAAGCCTGCCAAGTCGCCTGCCGTTAACGGCTGAGTCGAGCCGCGGCCCCGATCGGCCGTCGCTCCCAGCATCGCAACGAGGGACCGCCCTCCCTACAGCAGGTAGTCAGTGATGGAACATCCCCGGCAACACGGATTCACGATCATCGAGCTGATGGTTGCCCTGGCGGTGGCCATGATCGTGCTCGGCATGGGCGTACCGAGCTTTCGCAGCCTGATCCAGACCAACGCCACGGCAACCGAGGTCAACAACCTCGCCACCGCGCTGCACCTCGCACGCAGTGAAGCGGTGGGGCGCGGCGTCGAGGTCACGCTCTCGCCGCTCGGCGGCGGCAACTGGGCGAACGGCTGGGTGGTAGGCATCGATTCCGACGAGGATGATGTCTTCCCGGAAGCCGGCGAGCCCGTCCTGCGCAGTTTCCCCGCCGTCGAGATGGTGAACATCACTGGCGCGCCGGCGCGCGTCGAGTTCCGGCCGACCGGCGAAGTTGGCGCATTGGCCAGCTTCACGCTGCTGCCGTCGCACTGTAACGACAACAACAACCGCCAGCGCACCCTCAGCGTGGCCATGGCCGGCTACGTCGACCTCACCCGGCAGGCTTGCCCATGAGCACTCACGTTGCGCGCGCGTCGCGGATACGCGGCTTCACCATGGTCGAAACCCTGGTCGCGCTGTTCGTCCTCGCCATCGGCGTACTCGGCGTCACTGCACTGCATGCGACCAGCCTGCGCGGTGGTTCCAGCTCGCATTACCGTTCGCAGGCCGCGCTGGTCGCCTATGACCTGATGGACCGCCTGCGTGCCAATCGCAACGCGGCGTTGAACGGTGACTACAACCTCGCGGCCGGCGACGACCCGCCGACCGGCGATGGCGCCGCGCCGCTTGCCGACGACGATCTAGCCGAGTGGTTCGATGCGCGCTTGTCGCTTCTGCCGGGCGGCAGCGCCGTCGTCGCCTGCGCCGCCGACGGCGTGTGCACCGTCAGCGTGATCTGGAACGACAGCCGCGCCGATCCCAACGCGGCGAACCAGCAGTTCGATTTCACCAGCGAGATCTGACGATCCCGCAACGACCCGGAATCTGTCCCGATGACACCAAGCGCTTCGACGACTGCCCGCTCCCAGCTCGGCCTGAGCCTGGTCGAGTTGATGGTTGCCATGACACTCGGGCTCATCATCATGGGCTCGGCCCTGCAGGCGTTCACCGCCAACAAGCAGAGCTTCCGCTTCAGCCAGGCGCTCTCGCGCGTGCAGGAAGACGGCCGCTACGCGATGCAGGCACTGGCCCGCGACATCCGCATGGCCGGCTACATCGGCTGCAGCAGCCGCCGCCAGGTCGACGTCAACCCGGTTGCCGACGGCTCCCCGCCCACGGTCGATCTCGGCAACGCCCTGTTCGGCTTCGACGATGGCGACGGCTGGTGGAGCGGGGTCGATCCGCCGCAGGATCACCAGGGCACCGATCTCGCCATCTGCAATACCGCCGCCGGCGGCAATGCGACCTGCCAGGTCAGCGACATCGTGCAGGTCATGCGCGCTTCGGAGAGCGCGATGATGCTGGCGACCGACATGGCCACGAGCGGCGCCGCGGTCGAAGTGCGGCTGGCCGATTTCGATGACTTCGAGCCGGCGGTCGTGGTTGATGGCGACACGCCCGGGTCCGAAGACCTGATGCTCATCACCGATTGCCGTCGCGCCGACCTGTTTCGTGTCACCACGCTCGCCGATGACACCTCGACCAAGGTGATCTCGCCCAATGCAGCCCTGCAACAGCCTTACCAGGCCGGCGCGATCGTCTCGCCTCTCGTCGCCGCGACCTATTTCATCGGCGACGACAATGCCGACGAGGATGGCGACGGAGACGTCGACCCGGTACCGGCGCTGTATCGCATGGGTGTGATCGACGGCGGCGTGGCTCCGGTCGCGCTGCCGATCGCGAAGGGCGTCGAGATGATGCGCGTGACCTATGGCGTCGATACCGGCGGCGACGAGTACGCCGACGCCTACGTCAACGCTGCCGGTGTCACCGACTGGTCGCGCGTCGTCAGCGTGCGCGTTTCACTGCTGATCAAGAGCAAGGAGGACTTCGTCACCGATGCACCGGTCCCCGTGACCTTCGTCGACGGCACGGTCGTCAACAATGGTGCCAACGCGGACCGGCGCCTGCGCCTGGTCTTCTCGACGACCGTGGGCCTGCGCAACCGCGTGCCATGAACAGGAGTCAGAGCATGCCCCTCTCCGTGACCCGTCCCGGGCGTCAATCCGGCGCCATCCTGATCATTTCTCTGATCATGCTGCTCGTGCTGACCATGCTCGGCGTGTCCACGGTCAAGTCGACCGTCATCGGCGAGCGCATGGCCGGGCATTTCGTCAACAAGCAGAACTCCTTCGATGCCGCCGAGGCGGCGCTGCGCGAAGGCGAGGACACCGCCGAAGCCTTTGCCGTCTACGCACCGACCGACGGTACCGATGGGCTTTACCTGCCGGCGCCGGGCAACGACCCGGTATGGGAGGCGAGCGCGACCGCCTGGCAGGCGCGTGCCGATTCCACGCTCGCCGGCGTCGCCCAACAGCCCGTGTATGTCATCGAGTATCTCGGCGGCGTGCCGCGCGACGACAACTGCCTGCTCGATGCCGAGGCAAGCACCAACGCCGACTGCTGGCGCTATGCCTACCGTGTCTCGGCGCGCGGCTGGGGCGCCAACGTCAATGCCCGAACCATGACGCAGTCGACCACCCTGACCCGCAAGTAGCGGGCGTTCGCAGCGAAGAGCAGCAAGGGAGATGACCCAGATGCGCAAGACCAGACAACCTCGCCGGACGCTCGCCAGGGCCTTCGCGCTGGGCGCCCTGCTCGGCCACGCCATGGCAGTCAGTGCCGAGCTGTCGATCCCCGACACCCCGATCTTCCTCGCCAACGACGTGCCTGCGAACATCTTCTTCGCGCTCGACGATTCGGGCTCGATGGACTGGGAGATCACGCTGAGCAACGGCGCGCTCGACGTGCACCCGTGGAATCCCAATAGCGGCAACCTCGACATGTCGCCGAACGACTGGGTCGAGGACCTCGAGACCTGCTCGGGCTACAACGTGCTGGCCTACGATCCCGACGTGACCTACGACCCCTGGTTCGGCGAAGACGAGGACGGCGTCGCGTTCGGCAACCAGTCGATCACGGCTGCGCGCTGGAATCCCTACGACCCGGACAACGGCACGGTCAACCTGTTCAACGTCGATGGTACCGCACGACCGGCGGTTTACGGCATCTGGGTCGACGGCTCGGGCGGTAACCCGGCCGACGGCGTCTACCAGTTCGGCGAGTGCCCGCCTTCACCGCCGAACAACGGCAGCTACAACTGGCGTTACACGCAGTACGTCAACGACCCGCGCTGGGTCTTCGTCGATACCCTGAGTGCGGCCGAGCAGACCAACTACGCCAACTGGTACTCCTACTACCGCAAGCGCGAGTACGTGCTCAAGCGCGCCATCTCCGAGCTCATCACGAACTCCAACCAGCGCATGGGCCTGGCCACGCTGCACAACAACAACAGCGTCGGTACCGCGGTGGCCGAGATGACCGACGCTTCAGCCAAGGAAGACCTGCTCGACGAGCTGTTCCGGATCAACTCCGTCGGCGGCACGCCCCTGCGCCGCCTGTTGCGCAACGTCGGCCGCTACTTCGATCAGACCGATGCGGGTAACTACCTGCACGGCGATCTCGGCTTCAGCGACGATTCGCCAATCCTGTCCGCCGCCGAAGGTGGCGAGTGCCAGCAGAACTTCACCGTGCTGTTCTCGGATGGCTTCTGGAACGGCTGGTCGCCAGGGGTCGGCAACGAGGACGATGACGGTCCGGGGCCGTGGGACGGCGGACCGCACGCCGATAGTTTCTCCGACACGCTCGCCGACGTCGCCATGCTGTACTACGAGAAGGATCTCTCGACGCTCGCGAACAACGTGCCGGTGATGACCAACATCGACGAGAACGACGCGCAGCACATGGTGACCTATACCGTGTCCTTCGGCCTCGATGGCCAGCTCACCGCTTCGCCGCCGAATCACGACCCGGCGACACCGCCGCCGCCGTGGCCGCAGCCGACGGCCAATGCGCTGACCACGACCGACGACATGCGCCATGCCGCGTTCAACTCGCGCGGGCTCTACCTTGCCGGCCAGGATCCGCAGAGTCTCATCCAGACGCTCAACGACGCGCTCAATGACATCGGCGACCGCACCGGATCAGCTTCGGCGGTAGCCGCGACGTCACAGTCGATCCAGACCGGTACGCTGATCTTCCAGGGCTTCTTCGACACCGACAACTGGGACGGCGAACTGTTCGCCTACGAGTTCCTCGAAGGTGGCGTGATCGGCTCCACCGCATGGGCCGCGAGCAGTAACATACCGGCCGAGAACGCGCGCAACATCTTCACCTGGATCGGCGACGGCACGACCGACGGCGCCGCGTTCGAATGGGCCAACCTGACCGCCGCCCAGCAGACGGATGTGGGCAGCTTCGACATCCTCGAGTACATCCGCGGTGTGCGTTCGGGCGAGGTGAGCAACGGTGGCAGCTTCCGCAACCGCGACTCGCTGCTCGGCGACATCATCCACTCGACGCCGGTCGCGGTGACCAAGCAGCAGACCACGCCGCCTTACCAGCTCCTGCCGGGCGCCGAGGGCTCGAGCTTCAACGCGTATCTCGCGACCAAGCAATCCCGCGTGGACATGGTCTACGTCGGCGCCAACGACGGCATGATGCACGGGTTCCGTACCGATAGCGGCGCCGAGGCATTGGCGTTCGTGCCGCAAGGCGTGTTCGGCAAGCTGGCCGACCTGACCAACACCAGCTATGACCACGAGTTCTACGTCGACGGCGCCCTGCAGGCCGGCGATGCCTATGTCTCGAGCAGTTGGAAAGCGGTTCTGGTCGGCGCGCTGGGACGCGGCGGGCAGAGCATCTTCGCGCTGGATGTCTCGGATCCGACCGCGTTCTCGGCCACCGACGTGATGTGGGAGTACACCCATTCCGAGCTCGGCAACGTGCTCGGCAAGGCCCAGATCGTCAGGCTCAACAATGGGTCGTGGGCGGCGGTCGTCGGTAACGGCTACAACAGCGCGAGCGAACGCGCGCAGTTGTTCGTCATCGACCTGGCGAGCGGGAACCTGATCAAGAAGTTCGATACGGGGGTAGGCAACGTCTCCAATCCCAATGGCCTGGCCACGCCCCTGGTCGTCGATGTCAACGCGGATTTCACCTACGACTATGTCTACGCGGGTGACCTGCACGGCAAGCTATGGAAGTTCGACCTGACCGATGCCGATCCGAACAACTGGGGCATCGCCTTCAGCGGCGCGCCGCTGTACAGCGCCAGGTCGCCGACGGGCGCCGCGCAGCCGATCACGGCCAAGCCGGCGATCGTCGTGCATCCGGACGGCGGCTATATCCTGCTCTTCGGCACCGGGCGCTTCTTCGTCGCCGGTGACGATATCGTCGGCAGCCCGGCCCCGGTGGACACCTTCTACGGCATCCGCGACAACGGCCTGGCGGTCGCCTCGGTGGGAACGCGCTCGCTACCCGGAGGAGGCACCCAGCCGGATACCGTGCTGCAGCCGCAGGCGATCATCGAGGAGGACGTCGACGACTTCGATGGCACCGACCAGTTCACACGCACCTTGTCGCAGAACCTGGTGGATTACTCGACACAGAAAGGCTGGTACCTGGACTTCGTATCGCCGGTCAACGGTGCCCAGGGCGAGCGCATCATCGCCGATCCGGTGATCACGATTACCGAAGACAACAGCCCGCTGGTGATCTTCAACACCTACGCGCCGCTCGGTGGCTGCGAGAGCGCGGGCGGCTTCTCCTCGCTGATGGCTTTCGACCCGGTCAACGGCGGCCGCACCAACTTCGCGGTGTTCGACCTCAATGGCGACAACGCGTTTTCGGCCAACGACGCGCAATCCGACGGCAGCGGCGGCTATACCCATGACAACGGCTGGATAGGCGAGCCCACGGTGGCGCCGGTCACCCTGATCTCGAGCCAGGACGGCACTATCAACCATGCCGTCAACGCCGGCCTCGACGGCTCCACCGAGGTCAACGACATCGCCGGCGCGGCACAGACGCTGGGGCGGCAATCCTGGCGGCAGATTCGATGAGAACCACCATCATGATGAATACACGCATGTTCCCGCAACGAAGCCCGTGGCGGCTGGCGTTTGCCGTGCTGCTGATCGCGGCCCTGGCGCCAGCGCAGGCACGCGAGCGTGGCCCCATCTCGACCGAGTACGGCGAACTCCACTACGTGGATGTCGAAGCGCGACGCCTGGTGATCGACGATCAGACCAAGTTCTATGGGCCCGAGATCACCATCAGAGGGCGCCGGGGCAACACCGTCGCCAGCGTTGCCGACCTGGCGCCCGGCACGCCGCTGGAGTACGTGCAGCACTGGCGCGACCGCCTCTGGTTCGTGGTCAGCATCCGGGTGCTCGACGAGCTGCCCGCCGCAAACGACGAGGAAGAAGGGGAACAGCGATGAGCATCTCACGCCGCCGCATGGCGGGTTTCACCTTGCTCGAATTGATGATCGTCGCGGTCATCGTCGGCATCATCACCGCGGTGGCCCTGCCCAGCTACCGTGCGTACGCGATTCGCACCAACCGCGCGGCCGCGGTCAGCGATCTCCAGGAGCTGACACTGTTCCTCGAACGGGCCTTCACCGCGCAGGGCCGTTACGATGATGCGGCGGACCCGGGCGATCTGGTTACCGCCCTGCCGTATGGCTCGTCGCCACAGGGCGACGCCAATCCGAAGTACACCCTCGCCCTGCAATCGCTCGATGCGACGAGCTACGTGCTGCGCGCGGTGCCGGTCGGCGGCCAGGCGAGCGACGAGGAATGCGGGCAGTTGCGCATCGACCAGGCGGGCACGCAGTGCATCCTTGCCGGCACGGTCTGCGCGACTTCGGCTTCCGCCGATGAACGGGCCGCCGTAGCCGAGTGCTGGTAGGTCGACGATGAGCGTCCGTTCCGCCCTGCTCATGTGCGTGTTATGGAGCGTGCAACCCGCGTTCGGCGAGGTCTACCGCTGGGTCGACGCCGACGGAGTCACCCAGTTCGGTGAGCGTCCGCCGCCCGAGGCCGGGGCCGAGCGCGTGAAAGTGCGCGCCAGTGGTGCGGATCCCGCCGCCGAAGCGCGTCTCGATGCCTTGCAGACGTCGCTCGAGGAGTCGCGCGAGGCGCGTGCCCGTCAACGTGCCGAGGCGGCTGCCGCAGCAGCGGAGGCGGCCGCGGCACGCGAGCGCTGCGCCGCCGCCCGTGACCACCGCAAGCGCCTGGTCACGGCGACGCGTCTGTTCCGGGTCGGTGCCGACGGCGCGCGCGAGCGCGTCGGCGAAGCCGAACGGAAAGCCGACCTGAAGCGCATCGATGCCGCCATCGACGAGCACTGCCGCTGAAGCCTGGCCGTCGTGACGCGCGCTAGCGCGTCACCGCCCTCACGAGACGACGTCGTGGCGCCCCTGACCGACCCATTCGCGCGCCGCGTCGAGTCCTGCGGCATCGAAACGCCGCACCTCGGCGCTGACGAAGTGCGCGGCGAGCTTTTCCAGCAAGGCTGCCAGGGCATCGTCGGTGACGATGGCGACACGCCGCACGTGTTCATGGTGATCGCGGACGAACCGCAGGTGTCGCCGCAGTGCCGGCAGGCTGTCCCAGCCAGGGAACCGCCCGATCTCGAGGACCAGGCCGTTGAGAGCACCGTCGCGGGCCAGGACCGGTGCGATCGCGCTCTCCAGGGCGCTGAAGTCCTCGGCATCGAGGGCGGATTCAGGCGCCACGTGCAGCACCCGCTTGCGGTAGTCGAGGTCGAAATTGGCCATCACGAACGGGCCGTGCGCCGGCGGCGGAGGCAGTGCATGACCGCTCAGGCCTCGTCGAGGGTGAACCCGATCTTGAGCACGACTTGCCAGTAATGCACGGCGTCGTTATCGATCTGGCCGCGAACCTGGACGACTTCGAACCAGCGCATGTGGCGCACCGTCGCCGCGGCGCGCGCGATGGCGCGGCGGGTGGCGTCCTCGATGCTCTCGGTCGAGCTGCCGGTCAGCTCGATGTGCTTGTAGACGTGATCGCTCATAGTCGTTCTCACTGTTTCGCTTGTTCCTGACGCGCGTCGAGCGCGACGAGTGCGTCCTCGACCTCCTGCAGTTGCGTGGCGCTGCGCGCGCCGAGCGCCATGCCCTCACCGTCGGCGACGGCCAGCTCGCGACAGTCGTGCAGCCACGCCTGCAGGATCTGGCGTCGCTGGGTGTCATCGAGCCGCCCGTCGTCGAGCACGGCGCCGGGTGATTCGAATGCGTCACCGGGCGCCTTGCGCATTTCCTCGATGGTGTCATGTAGCAGGGGAACCATGAACGGGCCTCCTTGTTCGATGCTTGAACGGCGGGTCTGGCACGTTGCGTTGCAGGTTTCGTGCCGTACGATTCACCGCGCGCAGCGGGGTTTGCCTCGGCAGCAATTGCAAGCCCTTGTAGGTGTTGCAAGCGGTGTGGCGCTCAGGCGTCGCGCAGTTGACGGAGTCGTTCGATCGCGGGGGCCAGCGCGCCCGCGTGCCGGTCGAGATCGCGCCATGGGCAGTCGCGCTGCCCGAGGCGCCTGAATACGTTACGGAGGTGATAGCGCTGCGCGTGCATGTCGTGCGCGAGCGCTTCGCGCCAGTCGAGCGGCGTGGCGAGCGGTGCGCCGGGCAGGGCGCGCAATGAGTAGGGCGCGACCGCGGTCTGACCGTAGGCATTGCGCAGGTAATCGACGAACACGCGGCCCTGGCGCGCGGCCTTGCGCTGTGCCGCGGTCAGCGTGTCCGGGTGACGCTGTGCGAGCAGCGTCGCGCAGTCGCGCGCGAACGCGTGCACGCGCGCGTAATCTTCCTCGGCGGAGACCGGCCAGACCACGTGCAGGCCGCGCGAGCCGCTGGTCTGCACCGCGCTGAACAGTCCGAGCTCGTCGCCGAGCTTGCGTACCGCGCGCGCGGCGGCCTGGATGGCGGCAAAGTCGCCGTCGGGCTCGTCGGGCGGATCGAGATCGAACACGATACGGTCGGGCCGTCGCGGCGCCGTCGCACGTGCGAGTGCGACGTGGAGTTCGATGGTGCCCGCGTTCGCGAGCCATGCAAGGGTTTCGACATCCTCGGCGAGGATCTGCGTGATGGTGCCGCCCTGCATCGGCAGGCGTGCGCGGCGGATGCCCGATGGCAGGTCGGGTGGTGCATGCTTCTGGAAGAACCCCTCCCGCTCGATGCCGTCGGGATAGCGCCGCAGGGTGAGCGCGCGGCCACGGCAGTGCGGCAGTGCGAGCGGCGCGATGCGCCGGTAGTAGGCGACGATGTCGCGTTTACACAGGCCCGCCGCTGGAAACAGCAGCTTGTCCGGATGGGTCAGTGTCATCCCCATGGCACGTGGGTGCGGACCGCTCAGCGGCGGTGGGCACGAATGTGATCGAGCCGCGGCAGCAACTCGCGCCAGGCGAGCTCGATTTCGCTGACCAATGCGGCCCAGGCGGCGTCGCGCCGCGCGTTCTCGGCGTCGCTCAAGAGTGCCGCGAACGACTCGCGCCTGCGTTCGATCTCGCGGAACTGGCGCTCGTAGCCAAGATAGTCGCCGGCGTCGGCGCCGTTGTCCGCGCGCGGGCGCTGCTCGAGTTCCTCGAGCGCCTGTTCGAGCACGGCGAGTTCGGCGCGAACCCGCTCGAGCATGTCGCGGCCGCGGGGCGGCGGTGCGAACCGCCGACGTTGATCCGATCGCTCGTTGCTCATGTCCTCGAGCATAGCAAGTGACGTACCAGGCGCGCTGGCACGCCGGTTGCAGCGCTGGTGGAGAATCGCGCGAACCCGCAGTCATTATCAGGAGGTTTCGATGGTTTCACGCGTCGCCGACGTCATGCACTCGCCCGTCGTCAGCCTGTCCGTGCATGCCCGTATGCCCGAGATCGAGCGCGTGTTCGGCACCAGCGGCGTGAGCGGTTGCCCGGTCATCGATGATGACGGTCACGTGCGTGGCGTTCTCAGCCGGGGCGATATCATCCGGCGCCTGTGCGTCGAGCACGCGCAGGCGGCCGTCGCATCGGATTACTACCGCGACCCGGGCGGTGTCGGCATCTGCCTCGCCGACGGCCAGTCGTTCGAGCAGATTGCGGCGAGCGCCGGGATCAGTGCCGATCGACTGCGCGCCGACCAGTTGATGTCGCCCGAAGTGGTCAGCGTGGCGCCGGAGGAGACGCTCACCGCGGCCGCCAGCCTGATGGTCGAACGTGGCCTCCATCGTCTGCCGGTGATCGCGGATGGGCGATTGCTTGGCGTGATCTCGACGTTCGACGTGACGCGCGAAGTCGCGCGCGGGTCGGCGCCCTGAACGGAGGGCTCGATGAGTAACGCCGACGAAACCGTGTCGACGCGGCGGGAGACAACACGATGAACGCATCCCTGGCGACCCTGCTGCCTGTCATGCTGGTCGCGTCGCTGGCCGCGGTGTACGCCCACGCGCGGCTTGCGCGACACACCGATTCGGCTGCCAGCGCCCGCCTGGTGCGGGCACTGTTGCTGTCCGGCGGGCTCGCATTCGCCGCCGTCACCGCGCTGCTGTTCGCCCGCAGCCCGCTCGTCCAGGCCGTGATCGCGGCGACCAGTTTCGGCGTGGTGCACGTGCCCGCGGCGTGCATCCTCGCGCTGAAGGGATTACGCGCCCGCGAAGGCCCGCCGTGAGGCATTGCGTCCTGCGCGCCCGGCGGCACCGGGCGGGTTCATTCCGACTCGAGCGCGGTGGGCGCCGGCGCGGTAATGCGACGGAAGGCCGCCTGCAGGCGCTCCGCGTCGGCCGACGCTCCCACATCGGCGAGTGCGATCAGGCCGACCAGGCGCCGTTCGTGATCGAGCACCGGCAGGCGCCGCAGGCGTGCCGAACCCAGGCGCGTGGCCGCTGCCTCGAGCGTATCGTCGGCGTAACAGCATTCGACGTCGTCTGAGAGCATCTCGCCGACGACGGTTTCGGCCGGGCGCCGCGCGGCAACGCAACGCATGGCGATGTCGCGATCCGTAATGACCCCGGCGAGCTGGCCGGCCATCGAGATGACCGGCAGCATGCCGACGTCCGCGTCGCGCATGACCGCGGCGGCTTGCTGGATGCTGGTATCGGCGGGAATCGTCACGCAGCGCGTGCTCATCGCTTCTCGTACCTGCATGGTGGGTCTCCTGTTGACGGGGGAAGTGTCCCGTCAACGGTGCAGTATCCATACCAACCAGACGCCGATGTGGTGCCGTCAGGCTCAGCGTCCCTGGCTGCCGCCGTCGGGGCGCGGCCGCTCGCAGTAGTCGCCTTCGCAGAACCATTCCTCCATCGCGCGATCGTGCGGCAGCGACCCGGCGAGCGGGCGCAGGCGGGCGTTCATCTCGCGGTAGGTCCGCTCGTCGATCGCTTCGTAGGGCGGTTGCTCGTAGCCGTGGCCGCTCTCGGGCAGGAAGACCACGGCCTTGAGACGATCCTCGTAGGCTGCGAGCACGCGGGCGAGTGCATCGGTCTCGCGTTCGGGATCGAACTCCGCGGTGCAGCTGACCTGGTTGTCGGACCAGTAGCGCTGCATCTGTGCGGCGAGGTCGACCTTCTCCCACAGGGGAACGTCGCGCTTGCGCCGCGCAGTCTCGGCGACCTGCACGGGAAAGGCGATGACCTGGGTACGCGTTGCATAGGCGTCAGCTTCGATCGCATAGCCGGCGTGACGGCACTGCTCGATGAGCGGATGGTCGTCGCGTACGCGTACGCGGCGGATATAGTACGGGGCGTGATCCCAGTGCACGCCGGGGGTCGCGCCAGCGAGCAGGCTGACGGTGCCGGACGGTTTGATCGAGGTCGTCTTGATCGAGCGACTCACGCGCAGCCATGCGGAGAGTTCGTCGTCGAGCCGGCGCACCGCGCGGTAGGCGCTGTCGCACCAGCCGAGGAAGCGGCGGTAGCCGTGACGGTTGATGGCCTGCACCACGCCCGTCATGGAGCAGCCGATGCGGCGATTGCGCTGCATTACCGCGTCGGTGCGCTCGATGCCGGTCGGCACCAGGGTCACGGCCTTGCCGTACAGGAAAGCCAGGCGCACGGTGCGTTCGAAGTCGCGGTAGTCGGCGTGACGCGCAGGGAAGGTTTCTACCAGCGTGCACAGTTCGCGATCCCACAACGTCTGTTCGACACAGGGGTTGCTGCCCATGGCTCCGGCGTCGGCCCAGTCCGGGGCATCGCCCATGCGTCCGTAGGCACGCGCGTTGTCGAGCCAGAAGAAACCGGGCTCGCCGTTGACGGCGGTGTGCGCCGCCACATCGTGATAGTCCATCCCCCGCGTCGCATAGATCGAGTTGTTCGAGACCCAGCCATGCGAGCGCACGCGCCCGGGGTCGGCCTTGAGCGCGAGAAAATCGCGATCGAACGCATCGCCGAAGGCGATCTGGGCCGAGCGCCGTACCCCGCCGGCGACCACCCCGCGGCCGATCAGGTTCATGGTATCGACGATGAGACGCGAATCGACGCGACGGCCGACGTAGCGATCGTTGAGGGCGCCGAGCGCCGCGAGCATGTCCTCGAGCGGCCCGGGCCCGCTCGCATAGCTGCCGATGCCGCGCAGCGGGCTGCCGGCGGGTCGTACGCGCGAGGTGTCCCAGCGTGCAGGCAGCGTGGCCCGGCCGCTGTAGGCGCCGAGCAGCCGCGCGAGCGCCGCGGCCCAGCCCTCGCGGCTGTCGTCCACGACGTGCGGCTCGGGGTCGATGGTGGGGCGGCTCAGCGTGAGTCGATCGCGCCCGGCGGTATCGAAGCCGACGCCGATACCGAGCATCGTCATCTGCAGCATCCACACGAAGGGCGCCGCGTAATCCGCGGCAAGATCACCGGTAGAGACGAAGCCGCAGTTGTTGAGCGCGGCGCCACCGCGTTCGTAGATGAAATCGGTGCCCATGATCCACAGCCCGCGTCCGGGCGGCGTCCATTTGAATTCGAACAGTCGCGCGTAAGCCTCCTCGGCCATCGCGCGGGCGCGGCCGGCCTCCCACCGGCCGCCGTGTTCGGCGCAATGCGCGCGCAACACGGTGAACATGCCTTCGATGACGCGCTGGCAGGTCTGCCACCAGTGTTCGCCGTCGCGACTATAAGTGCGCAGGTACGTGACTTCCGACAGGGCACCGAAGCCCCACGGCACCGGGCGCTGCCGGTATGCGGCGAGGAAGTCGGGGGCCAGTCGGTAGCGGCCGTGGCGGGCGACGTCGACGATCACGGATTGAACGTGAGCGGGGCGTGGGATGGGCAGAGCATCGGCGCGAGCGAGCCCCTGGCTGGGAAATCATAGTGTGCCATCGCATCGCGTGAACGTATGGCAGCGCTGTCGATACTATACGCCGGCCGTCGCGCCGCCGGCCAGTCGCGGCGGCGCGCGGCATCGTCGGGCATGGCGCTCAGGGCAACACGCGTGCGGGACGATTGCCGAGTTCGCGGCGCACGCGCTCGCGCATGTCGCGATCGTCGGCGTGGACGATGAGGAATGCATGGCCCTGGCGGCGGACGGCGTCGGCGAGCCACGCGGCGACCGCTCCGCGATGGGGTTTGAGCGAGACGGCACCGGCGATCAGCAGCCCGGCGATGGCGCCGAAGAAGATGCCGAGCAGCGGCAACAGCCATGGCTGGCCGAGTTCGATGCCCGGCACCCAGCCGCGCATCGAAGCCAGTCCGAGCAGCGCGCAGCCGAGAGTTGCTCCGGCCACGCCGAACAGCGCATGCGTCCAGCCCAGCGTGGCGCCAATGCGGCGCGTCGCGGGCTCGAGGGCATCGCTGAAATGCGGGTCGCGCAGCGTGTCCGCGTCCAATACGCGGACACGCGAGGCATCGATCCGGCAGCGCTCGCGCACCACGTGGGCTGCCGCGAGAGCGTCGTCGGCCTGCTCGAATTCCGCCCACAGCTTGCAAGCGTGGGGTTCGCGCGCCAGCGCCGCGCTGAGCGCGGATTCGCCTTCCGTGCGCCGCGCATCGCTGGCGGCGTTCACGGCATCACCTTCTCGATCAGGCCGACCAGGTCGTCGGCGTGCTCTTCCTCGGTTGCGAGGATGTCTTCGAGAATACGCCGGGTCGTCGGGTCGTCGCGGCCCAGGTACTCGATCATCTCGCGGTAACTGTCGATGGCGATGCGCTCGGCGACCAGGTCCTCCTTGATCATCGAAACCAGCGTGTCACCGGCGATGTACTCCGCGTGGCTGCGCCGGCTCAAGCCGTCCGGTGCGAAATCGGGTTCGCCACCGAGCTGCACGATGCGCTGGGCGAGCTGGTCAGCATGAAGTTGCTCCTCGTTGGCGTGCTCGAGAAACTCGCCCGCGGCGGCCTCGCCCGCGAAGCCGGCGGCCATGAAGTAGTGGCGCTTGTAGCGCAGTACGCAGACGAGTTCGGTGGCCAGGGCTTCGTTGAGCAGTCTCACGACGGTATCGCGGTCCGCTTTGTACCCGGGCGTGAGTGCGCCCTGCTCGATGTCGCGGCGCGCGCGTTCACGCAGCGTCGCAACATCGGTCATCGAGGTGGGGTCATTCATGTGGCAGGTTCCTCGTGTTGCGTGATGGTGAGAAGGGCGCGGCAAGCGCGGCGTCGCCGCGCTTGCCCGACCGGGCTGCCGGTTCGGTTCAGCCCGGCTCGTTGCTGTCGTCCGCCAGCGTCACGACCGCATTGGCCTCGAAAACGCGGCCTTCGAGAAAGTCGTAATCGAACAGGCCGGACACGCTGACGCGATCGCCGTACTCGATCTTCTGGTAGCCGGCATCGTCCAGCGGGTCGTAGCCGAGTTCGTCGACCTCGACGGTCAACCGTTGCAGGCCGGTGTCGATGTTGAACTCGTCTGCGGCGTCATCGACGCCGGTGACCGTGCCGCGCACCGTCGCCGCCGCCGGTACGACGGGACCCGGGCTGGCCCAGTAATAAGGCGTGTAGGCGTAGGCCGGGTAGGCGATGTCTTCTTCGTCGGCGGCGCTGGCGTAGAAGTAGCTGTTGAGGCTCTCGACGTAAACGCTGCCGGCTTCGATGGTGGCTTGCTCGAACAGATCGTCGTCGATCATGCCGTAGACCGTGACGCGGTCGCCGTCGAGCAGCCCGTAGGCATCACCGTACTCGTCCCAGTCGTCCATCTCGACGGTGATCGCACCGCTGCCATAGTCGAGAATGAACGATTCGGCCTGCGGATCGGCGACGGTGCCGCTGATACTGATCCAGCTGTCGTCCGGACGCGCGTAAGGGTCACGGGCGAGCGCGGGTTGCGTGGCGAGGGCGCCGAGCGCGAGTGCGAGTAGCGGTGTGTAAGTCTTGCTCATGTGTCCTCCTTTTTTCATCGGTAGCAGGGGGATAAAGCGGCTCGTGCTCACTGGCACGTGCCACGTATGCAGGATGGCGCAAGCGTCATGCCAGTTTCTGCTTGCGGGGCCATGCGCCGCTACCGCCGTGCGTGGCGGGCAGCGTCGGAGATGCGGGCCGGGACCCCGGGGAGGAGCCCGCGGAGTCAACCACGCCCTTCGTGGTAGTCGCGGACCACGTTCGGATCCTTCTCGCGCGCGCGGGACTCGCCCTCGCGTGCGGCCTGCTCGGCGTCACTGCGTTCCTGTTCGCTCATGTTGCGCCGTTCTGCGGCCTTCTCTTCGACCTTGCCGTCGCGCACGAAGTCCTGCTGCGCTTCGTTGTAGGCGGCGGCCGCGTCGCGGTTGCCTTCGCCCTGGTTATCGGGCCTGGTGTCTTTGCTGGTATTGCTCATGGTGTTCTCCTCGGCGGCTGGATGC
>Ga0180436_10000438_pt1 | contig 43186 bp, 35 predicted proteins | sample SS_ome_2_FD_132434 | JGI IMG/M metagenome (GOLD analysis project Ga0180436, IMG submission 132434) | Hypersaline lake sediment archaeal communities from the Salton Sea, California, USA - SS_3_S_2 metaG | ecosystem: Environmental > Aquatic > Non-marine Saline and Alkaline > Hypersaline >...
GACTTTCTTTTTGGGACCACCCCATGTGCTGATCAGAATCCCCCCAATCACAGCGCCTGCACTTAATACAGCCTCCACTCCGCTAAGAGCAAAATTATCTCCTCCTGTTTTGGCCAGGACAAGGGCAGGTATCAAAACATTACCCATCGCGGCCAGAAAGTTAGCGAACATCCAGATGGCCTGCAGCCCCCGCAAACTAGGCCGAGCCAAGATATATTTAAATCCATATGTAATGTCTTGAAAGAAATTTCCCTTCGCATTGTTTCCTACTTCAGTTTCAGCAGGTTGAGGAATGCAAGTAATCGATAGCGTCATAATTGCCAATCCAAAAGTTGCCAGATCAACCCAAAGAATTACACCAATATCAGAAAAAATCAACAGTCCGGCAGCTGCTACTGGCGCGAAAATACTTGATGCCGTACTCGCGAGTCCATGCAAACCACTGGCCCGGCCGTACTGCTCCTTGGGCACCATCAAGGTAATAGATCCCATAAAGATCGGAATCTGAATACTGTCAGCAATACCAGCAATTATGACTGCAATATAAATATGCCATATTTCCAAGTGCCCGGTCTTGAAAATCAAAAACAGTACAAGGGTAGCAAGCCCGGCCAGTGAATCGCTGACGATCAAGAGCATTTTTCGGGAAAACCGATCTGTCAGAGCACCGCTGATCGGGCCGAAAACCAGCATCGGTGCTGTCATAAAAAAAGCTGTTAGAGCGAGAGCTGCCGGTGAACCGGTTTGCTTAAATATCCAGATGGTGAGAGCAAAGCTGGTCATTCCTGAGCCAAAAAGGGAGGCGAATTGGCCTGCCCAGATCGTCATAAACCCGCGGATTCCAATTAGTTTCATATCACCATTCTTATTATGGGGGGACAAATGCCTGTCATATTGAATACCAATTACGGATTAATCCTAGCATTCTTATTAAGATTACACATGATGCTATAGAAATGTTCATACCCTGTCGCAATTCAGGGGGGCGGTCAATTCCTGAGACTGGTTGAATTTTAAAGAAAAGAACCGGGATGCCGTGGCATCCCGGTTCCTGTCTCTCATTATCGATATGGGCTACTGCTTGCGAACGATCCCTTCCTGCCAGGCATAGACCGCCGCCTGCGTCCTGTCAGCCAGATGGAGTTTGCTGAGTATATTGCTGACATGCCCCTTTACAGTTCCGAGGGAGATCACCAGCTCCTCCATGATCCTCTGGTTGGAATATCCCCTGGCGATCAATGACAACACTTCTAGTTCCCGTTCAGTCAGAGACGTGAAGTGTGATCCAGAAGATGTTATTCCCCCGTTCATCTGTTCGATAACCCGTGAGGCAACCCGGGGGTGCAAGGTAGCTTCCCGTTTAGCAGCCCGACGGATAGCCTCTACTAGCTCGCCAGCTTTAATATCTTTCAATAGATAGGAGATCGCTCCGGCCTGCAAAGCTGGAAAGATATGCTCGTCCTCATGATAGGATGTCAACACAATGATCTGTGTTCGAGGACTGAGGTCCTTAATATTCCTGGTGGCTTCCACTCCATCCATCTCCGGCATGGCCAGATCCATCAGAACTACATCTGGAATGAGTTCCTTCGAAAGCTCGACTGCTTCTCTTCCATTCTCAGCCTCTCCCACCACGCTTATATCATCCTGAGCCTCCAGGTAACCCAGCGCTCCCTGACGGACCATATCATGATCATCTACGATCAGGACTGTGATTTTCTCACTCATCGTCACCTCGATTTGCTTTTTATGGGGAATGATGCACAAACCCGGGTGCCCTCTCCCTCTTCACTAATGACCCAGAGTTTACCTTCCAGGGCTTCTGCCCTTTCTCGCATCGAATTTAAACCAATGCCCTTTCTTGGAAGTTGGGGATCAAATCCTACACCGTCATCCTGAACACATAGTTCGACCTTGGTATCCAAAAATCTCAACGATAAATCAATTTTTTCCGCCCGGCTGTGGCGGGCAATATTGGCCAGGGCTTCCTGGATGATCCGGTAAATTGCCTGCTTGGTCTCCAGTGATATTTCCCCAGAGCCTTCCATTGATAAATTCGCCTGTTTATCATTCTGATGTGCCCAGTCTATCAGATAGTCACTCAGAGTCTCATTGAAATATTTTCCATCATCATCTGGACGAAGCTGATGGATCAAATCGGTCAGCTCCTGGCGCACTGAGTCAACCAGATCCTCTGCCTTGACCAGGTGGCCACGCGCCTTATCCCGATCGCTATCATACAGCGTCAATGCTGTACCCAGCTGAAAGGATGCTGCCAGGGCTTCCTGTTTTGCACTGTCATGCAGTTCGCGGGCAAGCCGATTTCGTTCTTCGGAAATAGCCATATCCCGCCGCTTGACGAGAAGCTCCTCAAGCTGCTTCGCCATATGATTAAGCTGCAGAGCAAGCTGGCTGATCTCGTCAGCCATCGGATCCTGAATAAACCCCGAAAAATCACCCTTGCTCCAGGCCTCCGTTACCTTGGAAACCCTGCGCAAGCGTTTTACCATTCCCGCTGCGGTGATCCACCCAAAGATCGTTCCCATGATCCCTGCGCCCAACAGGAACAAACTAACACTTTTCCACAAGACAGAAATGATATTGGAAGGCAGATCATTCTCCGTTGGCAGATCAGAAAAATAGACCAGAGATACTGCCAGAACATCATGTGTGTCATCAGAAAAATAAGGAATGGCAAAATAGAATCTTTCGTAAGGCTCCAATGTAACAAATATCTGTTCCGGGTCTAACACACCAGCAGAAGCAGCCTCTATCACTGGCTTAAGTCCTGGCAGTAAATCATAGTCCAAACGCAGACCAACCTGATCATACGGTACGAATTCGGGATTCGAAGACCCCAGTACAATCCCGTCCGGTTGGATGATCAATACACTTGCTTCACCAAGTGTCCGGACACGAACCTGTAAATCTCCTACTCGCAGAACATCGAAAAAGGATATCTGCATCTCTCCATCTCGAAGACTGAGAGACACGAGTTCCGTGTCAATCGGGTCCTGGGAAAGGATATACTGCCACTTTGCAGAAGATGTTTTCGATGCCACATTGATCCAGGCTTGCGGGGAGAGGGCAGTATCCAATATCTGATAAGGGACCAGAACCCGGGCAAACAGAAGGTATGATAATGAGATCACCACGACAATCAGCGATCCCACTGTCACACTGGTGTAACTGAGAGTCAATTTCCACTGCAGTTTCTTAAAAGGTTTGAATATATCCTTCAGGTTCATCGCCCAAATCCGTTCACCAGATTATTTCCCACCCCTATCCCGTTGCTAGAAGGCTCTTAATGTAAATCCATCTATTAGTATAACGTAACCTCAGAATCGGTATCCCCAACTAGAGACTGGTTTTTCCCCCACCCATCGACCGGGGAGAATCTGGAGGATCACAAAATTTGATCCTCATATTGAGCAAGACCTCCGAGGTCGATGACAAGAAAACAGAGGGTGGATCGAGAGAAGGGACCTCCGAGGTCGACTATACCTCCGAGGTCGCGTATACCTCCGAGGTCGACCATACCTCGGGGCATTAAAAATAAAAATCCTCTTTTCAGAGGATTTTTTCTGTGCCCCCACGGAGATTCGAACTCCGGTCTTGACCTTGAAAGGGTCATGTCCTGGTCCCCTAGACGATGGGGGCAAAATTCTGTTCTATGAAAACAACGGCAAAAATTATACTATCCCCACATAATCAGGTCAAGCCTAGCGGTATTCCCGGTAGGGAAGAGTCTTCATCAGCTTTTTTCAAGGCGTGAGTAAAGGTAGCAATATGTTTTCGATTGATCATCATAGCTTCGCTCTTGATCTCAAGTTCGGGATAGATAATGGAACGCACCGTACCGTCAAAGACTGGAAGGTATTCCCAGGTACCACCTGACATCAGGGCTTTAAAATCAAACCTTCCTGGCCATTCCAGGCAGCCTTCATATTCGTAGGTGGAATCTGTGATGGCGATATGGAAGATATTGACATGTTCATATCCCGCGCGGGTAATCCCTTTCGGGCCGATATCCTGACGTCTCTTTACGCTGGCGCTATGAACCTGGTCTTTTACCAGGCGGATATCAGGCAATCTCTGCACCAGGAAATCCGGATCGTGAATGCGTCCCAGACTGGCATCCATAATGGTCATGAACTGGCTGGTTGAGTCCGTTAATAATCCACTTAAGCCACTATTGCTAACCTTCACTGTACCTGCGATGCGGTAGCTTGCAGTCAATACGTGAACAGGGATTATGCGTTTGGTGAGGGCGCGCTGTGCCATACTTAACTCCGACTGTAAACCTATTACCACCTACGTCGAAATAACACCTTCCCCTTCGGGAAAAGTGTTTCATTCGACCAATAACCTCTTCTTATAATAACAGATACTTCAGACTGACAAAGAGTTTCTGCTATTTTTGCAATTTAATATTCCTGCTATGGTCTAACCTTTTTAAATCTCCAGGTTAGCAGATGATTTATTCCGAGGCTAGAACAGGGCTGGCCCCATTCACCAAACCCCATGAGTCTGGCGGCCAATACACCACCAGCGCTTCTCCAACGATATTTTCCATGGGCACCAAGCCCCAATTATGGGAATCCGAAGAGTTGTTCCGGTTATCCCCCAAAACGAAAAGGGAATCCTGTTCTACTGTCCAATCACCTTCGTATTGCGGATCCATCATCAGATACGGCTCTGAAAGCATCACGCCGTTGATATATACGTTGCCTTCCTCAATATGGACCTGTTCTCCCGGCAAACCAATTACACGTTTGATATATTCCTGCGTAATATTACGGGGAAAGTCAAAGACTACAACATCGCCGCGTTCAGGTTCTCCGATCATGTAATTGATCTTACTGACAATCACAAATTCTCCGTGATGGAGATTGGGTTCCATACTGGATCCATCGATCCTGATCCTGGCAGATACAGCGTTTATCATGAAAAACAATAACACTGAAAGCAATAAAGTTTCCAGGATATCAACCAGAACGCCCAATAAATTAGGCTTTTCAGGCCGGTTTTCCTCATTTTCGAGCTGCAGAGAGTCAAAATTTTCAGTCATTTTCAGGTTACACCTTTTATAGTGTTCCGATTATATAATCCAATTTCAGACAAGGCAAGGGGATGGAAAGCATTCCCCGCTTCTAATATAACGTGATTTTTACCAGTTCTTGAGAGAAAGATCTAACTTTCGCGGAGAAGGATCTTGATGGGAGTCCCCATAAATGGCGCATGTTCTCTGATCTGGTTTTCAATAAAGCGCAGATAAGTGAAATGAGTCAATTTGGGATCATTTACATGCAATAAAAAAGTAGGAGGGTCATTTCGTACCTGAGAGCCGTAATAGATCTTGAAATGACGTCCAGCCTTTGAAGGTGATGGATGCTTATCCTGGGCGGTCTGGATGATCCTATTCACCTGAGAGGTAGGCAGCCTGACCATTCGCTCTTCTTGCACTTCCAGCGCCAAGTCCAGGATCTGGTTTACCCGTTTACCTGTTAATGCTGAAGTGAACATTATGGGGACATAATCCATAAAATTCAATTCATAACGCACATAATTTGTGAACTCAACCATCGTATGGGTATCTTTTTCGATCAGATCCCATTTATTGATCACAACAATAGCGCTCTTCCACTCATCAAGAATATATCCCGCCACATGTGTGTCCTGAGATTTAACACCCTCGAAGGCATCAACAACCAGCAATGCCACATCAGAGCGTTCTATGGCTTTCATTGCCCGTAACACACTGAATTTTTCAACGCCAGGTTCAATACTACCTCTTTTACGTATTCCGGCTGTATCAATAATAGTGATAGGGACATCATTGTAGACCAGACTGGTATCAATCGAGTCCCTGGTAGTTCCGGGGATATTACTGACAATCACCCTGTCTTCTCCTATGATCTTGTTCAGTAGACTGGATTTGCCAACATTGGGTTTTCCAACTATGGCAATCTTTACAGATGCGTCCTCTTCAACTTCAGCCCCTTCTGGGAGCACTTTAACCAGGGCATCCAGCATGTCTCCGGTCGCAGAACCATGAATGGCGGATATAATGAATATTTCATCATATCCCAACTCATAGAATTGCACTGCGTTCTGACGGATTTCCTTATTATCACATTTGTTTACCACCAATAACACAGGAGGATATGCTTTCCCATCCTTCAGCTTCTGAACTTTTCTGAGGGAATCATTGATCTCCCTATCCGCAGGCGTGATCCCCACCTGTCCATCTACAACAAAAAGGATTGCGTCTGATTCCTGAATGGCAATTTCAGCCTGACTGCGAATTTCATCAATGAATTGATGAGAGCCAATTGAAAGCGGTTCCTGCCCTTTTCCGGGACCTACCTGAGTGGGATCTAAACCCCCTGTATCAACGATATCAAAGATCGTGCCAGTCCATTCGACTTCGGTTGCAAGGCGATCTCTAGTCGTTCCTGGAATATCGTCGACAATCGCCATTCGGCGTTCTGCCAGGCGATTAAAAAGAGTACTCTTACCCACATTGGGTCGGCCAACAATGGCCACGACAGGTTTCTGCATAATATATCGGGGGGCTAATTAATGGGGGGTTCTATATTCCTACCCCTCCGTGATGACAATTTCAACAGTCGCAGGAGAGACATCTTCCCAGATAATATCCGTGGGCAGGATCTCTACCGTGGGCGTCAGAGTATGGGTGCCGATTCCCAGGCTGGTGAGATCAACGACAACCCTGATATCTCTCAATGTCAGGTTTTCCAGGATGGGCACCGGGCCAGAAACCCGGACGCTTATCTGGTCTGGAGATACTTCGGCAGCTAAACCAGGCAGTAAGCCAATCACTTCAACTTCTCTTGTGATCACCATGCTTGTTTCCAGGGCTGTGACATTCACCTGAACCAGGACCGTCGGGTCACCAACTACAGTCACTCCGACAGGAAGGTCAAGCTCCAAAATCGTCTCCAGATATCCATCGACGCCATTCAGATTCAGGGGTTTGGTATTCACATAACCCGGCAGCCCTTCCACCAGTTGGGGATCTTCAGAAAACACCATCACGGTGGGTGGTGCCGGCGTGATACTCGTAAATCGGTAACCTGGTTCCACAACACCTTGCGTTGTTACGTTTACTGCCAGGTTCCTGTATCCTCCTTGCAAGCTGATCGATTGATTTACCAGAATAGAATTTGGTACGATGGTAACTCCATCCACAATTTCCCCGGCTGTATTCTTGGCTTCAAGAAGAACGCTTCTGGATATAGTTCCAGTCGCATCCGTAATATTAAGCATTCCTACAACAGAAGAAACTTGCTGGACTTTGCTGTCCTGTCCAGTGACAGTAACGGAGCTCCCTTCCCATGATAATCCACTGGTCTGATACCCAATCGCTGGTTCTCCATCTACCTGGATCGAAACAGGCAGCAATTTTGAGATCAGGTTGCTGACTTTCAGCTCCAACTTTTCAGGGTTTTGTTCCAGAACACTGATCGGTTTCAGCTGGTCAGGGATATGGATCTGAACAGTGAAGCGGTATGTGCCCGCGGTAATATCTGTCAAATTTATATATGCCACAAGAGGGTTGTCTTCTGCGAGGCTCTGTATTATGCTTTCTGGGGCCAGGACTTTCAGGTCAACTGTCTCGGGCACTGCATCCACAATCGCAATATCAGATGACTGTTGGCGAACTTCCAGGGGCACGGACAGCTCAGCCTCAACATTTGGATCAGCAGAGGTCACAGCAGAGATCCAAATTACCAATGCCAGCAACAAAGACAGGATCAGGGAAGTTAGATTACTTCCTAGCCAGCGGATCGGTTTCATTCGAATGTTCCTTGAAAAAGTGTGCTTAGCCTGGAAAGGAGTGATTTTTGAACTGGCTCATGATCGAAAAATCCGTTCAATTTCCCTTGCAATTCGTCCAGCGGTACATATTTATCGAGTTTTCCGTCATACGCCAGGGAAACGATACCTGTTTCCTCAGAAATCACAACAGCGATTGCGTCACTTTCTTCCGCTATTCCTAACGCAGCTCGGTGCCGGAGACCCATCGACCTTTCTGGGGAAGATTCCAACACTCCACTGGCTGAAAGGGGCAATACACAACCAGCAGCAGTTATCACATTATCAGAAATGATCACTGCCCCATCATGCAGTGGGGTCTTTGGGTAAAAGATCTGGATCAGCGTTTCAGGACTCACGGTTGCTTTCAGCTGGACTCCGGTTTCAACATAGGCTTGTAGAGAATCCAGGCGCGAAAAAACGATCAAGCCGCCATATTTCCGTTCTGCGATCCTGCGTGACGCCCGAACAACACCCTGGATGTTTTTTTCCATTTCAGTTGTGAGCTGGTCCTGAGAGAAGATCGAGCCTGTCCGTCCAATGCGTTCCAACACTCGGCGGATCTCGGGCGCAAAAATAACCGGGATAGCCAACAGCAACGTTGGCAGCGTATTGGTCACCAGCCATGAAAATGCGGGAAGGACTCTCAGGCTGGAAAGCAGGCTGATCACAACAATCAGGAACAGGACTCCCCTCAGAAGGACCAGCGCCTTGGTATCTCTCAGCAGATAGAGCACAAAGAATACTACCGTCGCCACTAGGAGGATATCAAATACGCTGAGCCAGTTTGCTCGCTCAAATATGAAAAGCAAATAATTCCAAAGATTGTTTATCACTTCGATCTACCTGGTGTAGAAATAATTACTGCATCGGACGTAAAATTCGATCCTTCCGAAGCTGCTTAAAGAGCAGGACTGTGCCCGGCGGCATGGATTCCATTACGGCGTTTTGCCAGGCCTTCACCTGAAGGTCTTTCACTGTCCTGGCTTGATACCCCAAACCGCTCCAAAGGTTCTCGTGTTGAGCCAGGGAAGGTGGTAGGAATAACAGAGCGGCTTCACTTTGAAGCTCTTTTGATGAATCTTCTACAAAGCTCATTAATGCTTCCAACCCATTCTGGATTGCCAATCCTTCAGTAAGCATGACATCATCCACTCTGGTGATTAAGTTCTCTACCTGCCAGCCCAGCAATCCTATGATTTCCTCATCCGACATCAACAGCATATAGGCTTTCTCACCAAAAGCAGCCATGATATCGTCTTTGGTCATTTTTCTCTTAGAGCGACTGTGCTGGCTCATATACACAGCAATCTGCTCAGCTGATTCCGGAGTCGCTCTTTTCACATCAAGCTTGCCGTATGACTTGCTCGGAACCGGCGTAAAACCTGGCTCTTTTTGGGTTATGATCTGCCAGGCATCGTAGACCTGCTTCCAAGTCTTTTCAAAAGATCCATCATTCTCAATGACCACATCTGCCTTGGTCAGTTTTGCAGTAGCTGGCAGTTGGGCATTGATACGGTCTTCCGCCTCCCTGCGGGTCATGTTGCGCTTTTCAATCAGCCTTTCGAGCTGAAGATCCGAGGAAGACATTGTCACCCAGACCTGATCGCACAGGTTGTGCATATCAGATTCCAGCAACTTGATTGCCTCAATGACAACGATTGGGTGAGTAGTCTTATTAACCAGAACATCCAGTGCCTGTCTGACCAGGGGATGGATGATGGTCTCAAGCCGCATCATTGCGTCTGGATTCTTAAACACCAATTCTCCCAGTTTGTTCCGGTCAATTTCTCCATTCGCTCCCAAAACCCACTGGCCAAAGGTGTCTATTACGGGTTGATATCCTGGGGAAGATTTCATAATGGCGCGATGGGATAGTACATCCGCGTCAATACCGTATGCGCCCAGATGCTCAAGCATCTTCCGGACCACACTCTTTCCAGTTGCAATATTTCCGGTTAACCCAATGGCATATTTTCCGCGCCAGGAACTCATGATCCCTCCTAACCGACTTGGGTCATCTTCTCGGTCAATCTACATTGTAGTCTGCGGTTGGAATAATGTCAATTAATTTATGTCAATCAGGGCATTGGAACTATTTGATTCAATCAATTTTCGCGCTCTACTTACTCACAGTTCTGCGATCAACTCCAATTCCTTGCCGATCAGGCAGGGTTACAAGGGACTGGTCATAGGAGACTCCCTTAAAAGGATCATTAGCAATCAACAAAGGTGCATCCAGGTCGATCCAATCAGCCATAGACGCCAGGTGAGACATGGCAGTAACTCCCAAAGACGTCTCTGTCATGCATCCAAGCATGATCTTAAGTCCAAGCTCCCTCCCCCTCCTTAATAATTCCAGCGTTGGCCTTACCCCCCCCAACTTCATAATCTTTAAATTGATTCCCTGCACACCTGACCTGGCTAATTCTTCTAATGTTCCCATTGATTTAAGCGATTCATCAGCCACAATCGGAATATCTGTCTGGCTTTGAACATAACCCATCCCCTCAATATCATTATCAGCGACAGGTTGTTCAATCAACTCAATATTAAAGGATTCTAATTCTCTGATAAGTCGAACGGCCTGATCTGGTTTCCATCCTGCATTTGCATCCAAGTATATTTGGACGTCTGGTCTCGCGTTTCGGACTGCTGCAACCCGACCGACATCATCATCGCTGCCTAGTTTAAGCTTAATAATTGGAAATTCCGGGTGTTCAATAGCCATCATGGCCATTTTTTCTGGCTCAGCGATGGCAATCGTAAAAGCGGTTACAAAAGGAGTTGGAGCTGGAAGATTTAATACTTCGTAGAGTGGAAGTTCATTTCTTTTCCCAATCCTGTCATGGAGAGCCAGGTCAAGAGCAGCCCTTGCCGGAGCGGGTCCCTGATCACCAACCCAGCTCAGAATTTGATCTGGGGTATCCGGAAAAGGTTCTCTGCTGCGAGATTTATATTCCCATAACGCCCCCATTTCTTCATCACTGATATTGTAATAGGGCGGGATGGTACCTTCACCCCAACCCTGTTCATTTTCCAACCGGAGCCAGTGAGCTGTCCTCGTTGTGCTTACTCCTGTCGAGAGTCGAAAAGGATGATGCAAGATAAGCTTGATTACTTCACAAGTAAGCCTGGGGGGCGTTGTCATAAATCATTCTCCATGGTCATTTCCTCATCTGCTGAGATTGACTTTCCATCCGATCCATGTTGAAAACATGATAAATCAAAACCCTCCCAGCATCTCCGCCAGGAGGGTAGTAAATCCATTAGGGTAAAGCACTGCCGGACTGGTTCATTTGACGAGGTGGCAAGCTACCCAGTGGTTATTTTTGACCTCTCGATATTCTGGCTCTTCTTTAAAGCAAATTTCAGTAGCCACTGGACAGCGAGTATTAAAATTACACCCCTGCGGTGGATTCGATGGATTAGGTATATCTCCATCCAAAATAACCCTTTCTTTTGTTTCAGCAAGGTCAGGATCGGGAACAGGTACCGCGGACATCAAGGCCTGGGTATAGGGATGAAGAGAATTGAGGAATATCTCATCCCGGTCCGCTAATTCAACTATCTTGCCCAGATACATTACAGCCATACGATCACTGATATGACGCACCATGCTGAGGTCATGAGCGATAAACAAGTACGTCAATCCTAACTGCTTTTGTAAGTCTTCAAGCAGATTTACAACCTGGGCCTGAATTGAAACATCCAAAGAAGAAATCGGTTCGTCGCAGACAACAAAATCCGGGTTTAATGCCAGGGCCCGGGCGATGCCGATGCGCTGCCTCTGACCACCTGAGAATTCATGGGGATAACGATTTACAAAATCCGGATTCAACCCCACTATGTCCAATAGTTCTTGAACCCGTTCTCTTTTTTCTTTTCTACTTTGATCCGTATGCACATCCAATGGTGCCCCAACGATCGAGCCAACTGTCATGCGTGGATTCAGGGACGCATATGGGTCCTGGAAAATCATCTGCATTTTGCTGCGCGCAAATCGTAGCTCTCGTTCACCCAATTCATTTAGATCCACCCCATCAAAGATGATCTTTCCATCTGTAGGAGGGTAAAGATGCAGCATTGTTCGCCCAACTGTGGTCTTCCCGCAACCAGTCTCTCCAACCAATCCTAGAGTTTCTTGTTCATAGATATCAAAACTGACATTATCAACAGCTTTTACGTCATTACCCGTCCGGAAAATTGAAACTTCCGTACCAGGAAAATATTTCTTCAGGTTTCTAACTTTGACGAGTTTTTTCATCTCTGCTTTCATTTTGACCTTATCCCTGCTATCTCTTCCCATCGCCAACAAGCCACCGCGTGATCTTTTCCATCTATTTCTACAAGAGGTGGTTTCTCAACCAGGCACTGCTCGATCCGGTATTCACAACGAGCTGCAAACGGACATCCTTCTGGCAAGTCTAACAGGTCTGGAGGCAAACCGGGTATAGAAACAAGCTCAGTGCCCGGAGAATCATCCAGCCTCGGAAGTGATCCCAACAATCCAATTGTGTATGGGTGTTTGGTGTTTTTATAGATGCTTCGAATTTTTCCTGTTTCTATAATTGAACCAGCATACATGACGTTAATCGTATGGGCAAGTTCTGCAACCACACCTAAATCGTGAGTGATCCACATTATGGCCATGCCCAACTCGTCCTGAAGCTTCTTTACCAGGTCGATGATCTGGGCCTGGATGGTAACATCCAGTGCCGTTGTCGGTTCATCCGCAATTAGCAGTTTTGGTTCACAGGACAAACCCATGGCGATCATTGCTCTCTGGCGCATGCCTCCAGAGAATTGATGTGGAAAGTCATCAAGTCGGTCTTTTGCACCAGGGATACCCACCAATTCAAGCAGCTCACCAGCCCGGAATTTCGCTTCATTCTTGGTCATATCATTATGGAGCAGCAGCGCTTCCATAATTTGGAAGCCAACCGTATACACCGGGTTCAATGAAGTCATTGGGTCCTGAAAGATCATGGCGATATCCCGCCCTCGGACTTTTTGCATCTCGACCTCACTAAGAGTTAGCAAATCCTGTCCGTCAAGCCACACTTCCCCATTGGTTATTTTTCCCGGAGGAAAAGGTATTAATTGCATCATTGACAAAGCGTGAACACTCTTTCCACAGCCGCTTTCACCAACCACACCCAATATTTCTCCCCTATTCATGGTATACGATACGTCGTTGACTGCCCGCACCACACCATCCTGCGTATAAAAGCGTGTTTTAAGATTTTTAATATCTAACAAAGGCGTCATATTTTTTTCCTACGTTCGGAGCTTGGGATCGAGTGCGTCACGGAACCCATCACCGAGCAAATTAAATCCAAGCACACTGAGCATGATTGCCAGACCTGGGAATAACACTGCCCACCAGGCCCCGCTTGTTAAGAATCGGTAGCTGTCACCCAGCATCGCTCCCCATTCGGGTTCAGGTGGTATCGCACCCAATCCCAGGAAACCAAGGGCTGCCGCAGAGAGTATTGCATTGGCCAGGCCCATGGTGGTCTGAACGATTATCGGCGAGAGAATATTTGGGGTAATATGGCGCAAGATAATGCGTCCATGAGATTCACCCACTGATTGCGCAGCCAGAATATATTCTTTATGAACCACGGACAATACTGCCGATCTGGTTAATCGAGCATAAACGGGTATGCCGACAACACCGATAGCTATCATTCCTTTGCCTAGTCCAGGTCCCAAAAAAGCAACGATGGCGATTGCCAGCAAATAGCCCGGGAAAGACAGGATCATATCCATAATACGCATCATGAAATTCGAAAAGAACCTTCCATCGAGGGTCATGGATAATAACACTCCGGAAAATAATCCCAGGGTTCCGCAAATTAGAGCAACGGTGAATCCCATCAAAAGAGCTGGGAGAAAACTCATCAGCGCCCCAAGCAGTCCGAAAAAGATTGCCCTCATTATCTTTCCTGACAGGAAATTATTAAAATAACCCGCTAGCAGGCCTAAGATAGCATATCCCACCAATTGAATGATCTGGTTTGAAATCCAGGCCGATAGCAGCCCCAATAGTAATCCGGTGATACCGAATAATAATATCCTTTCCAGAGTGGTCATGGTGACTGTTTCATAGAAACCAGTTAACAAACCGATCACTCCTCCAAAAAACAGTGAGATCCCAACAGCCACGATGCCTACCCGGAGGGAGTTCCAACCACCATGGACAACTCTCCTGAAAATATCGCGACCCAGTTTATCAGTCCCAAAGATATGGATGGACGGTATTTCCTCAGTCACCACCAGATTAGGAGCTTTTAATTTTAATGAGTAATCCAAGTCCTTCTTCGGTTCATATTTCCAGAAATAGTGAGAAAAAGTCGCCGAAAAAACAAACAAAACCACAATAAACATGCCCAGGCGCGCTGTATTGTTGGATATAAGCCGCCGCCAGGCATCGCCCCAAAGGGAGCGGTGTTCCCGAACCGCAAAATCGGTTACTGCAAACTCTTCAGGATTGATCTGTGCCATAAAGCTTCCTTATTTATACCGGATCCTTGGATCCAGCAGTGCATATAAAATGTCGACGATCAAATTGACCGCAACAAAAATCAGTGCAATTAATAGTGTGCCGCCCTGCACAATCGGGTAATCGCGTCCAAGGATAGCGTCATATACCCAACGCCCGATCCCTGGCCAGGAAAAGATCGTTTCTGTCAATACGGCTCCGGCAAGCAATGTACCCGCTTGCAGGCCGATGATCGTAACCACTGGCAAGGCAGCATTCTTGAGGGCATGTCGATACAGGACCAGCCTGCCACCCAAGCCTTTTGCCCGGGCGGTTCGAATATAGTCTTCCTGGAGTACGTCCAGCATGCTGGATCTGGTCATTCGGGCAATAATACCCATTGGAATTGTCGCCAACGCTACTGCAGGCATAATGAGATGCGACAAGGCATCCTTGAAACCTGTCCAATTGCCAGTGATCAAGCTGTCGATCAGATATAGATTTGTGATTCCATTAATTTCGATCCCTGTGCTCAACCGGGCACCGGCAGGAAGCCACTGCAAGATAACAGCAAATAGCATGATTTCCATTAATCCCAGCCAAAAAATTGGCATTGAGACACCCACCAGGGAAGCAACCATACTGACACTATCAATCAGTGAATTCCTGCGGGAGGCAGATATGATACCGACAGGTATACCTACAATAATAGCGATGAGAAGGGATAACAGGGAAAGCTCAACAGTCGCAGGGAATCTCAACTTAAGCGTTTCCAGAACTGGAATTCTCCTGTGAATGGAATCACCCAGGTCCAGCCGGGTCAGCCGGCCCATATAGTTAAAATATTGACTGTCAAAAAAGCCTGCGATATTCCCATCCGCCAGGGCTTCCCTATCCAGGAAAAGGGGGCGATTTAGACCAAATTGCTCCCTGATTCTTTCAATGCTTTCATCGGTAGCATGCTCTCCTAACATAGCAATTGCCGGGTCACCTGGAATTAACCGCTGAAACATGAAAATCACAAAAGTGACACCGATCAGGGTGGGAATTACCGAAAGTAATCGTCGAATAATATATCGGGACAAGGAACTCCTCCGTAAAAAGTACTCATCAAAAGGAGGGGCGGTTATCGCCCCTCCTTTTCCTTCAGATTGACCTAACCTGTCTATGTAGATATGCTGCTAGCAGGTTACTCAGTAGCGAAAGCTGGGTCGATTGTTACTTCGCTTAAACCATCGGGGAATCCAGCCTCAGCAAGCAGTTCTCGGGCAAGATCAGGGTTGTATTCCCAACCGGTGATTGATTCGTCATGTCCCCAGATCAATGGGGGCAGGAACTGGGTTGCAGCTTCGCCGTATGCTCCGTAGAAGTTTTCGATTAATCCTTCCAGGTTGATTGCATGGGCGAGCGCTTTTCTTACCCGAATGTCCTGGAACTCAACAATCTTGTAGCTGAATGCCAGATAGCCAGTATTGAGAGCCGGGCGGGTCTGGACATACAGATCATCAGCGGCTTCAGCAGCAGCCAGATCCTCAACTACAGCCTGTTCTAAGCCCTGGATGTCACCAGCCTGGAGCGCCAGGAATCTGGCGGAGTCATCAGCAATAACACGCATGACTACATCAACAACCGGTGCGCCACCCCAGTAATCTGCATTGGGAGTGAGGCTGATTGAATCGCCCTCAACCCATTCGACGAACTTGAAGGGACCGGTGCCAACGGGACCTGCTGAAGGCAAACCATAGTCTTCACCAGCGGCTTCGATTGCAGCCGGGCTGGAGATCGCGAACATATCCATGGCCAGGTTTGCCAGGAACGGGGCAAGCGAATCACTCAGTACGAACTTCACTGTGTAGTCATCAACCTTTTCAACTGCTGTGATGATGCTGGAGTCATCTAGGCCACCCCACATGTATTCATAATACTCGAACACCTGACTTTCATAGTGGTTGGGATCGTCTGAGAAGCGCCATCTTTCAAAGTTGAAAATGACCGCATCAGCATTGAAATCTGTTCCATCGTGGAATTTCACTCCCTGGCGAAGGGAGCAGACCCATTCTGTGCCTGCGTCGTTTGGATCACAGGATTCTGCCAGAGCGGGAATCGGTGTGGTGGATCCGGGTTCATATTGATAGAGAGGCTCGAGGACCTGTCCAGTAACGCGGAAGCTTTCGCCATCCGTCACGATTGCCGGGTCCAATTGGACTGAGTCGCCACCACGGCCAAACACGAAGGTGTCTGATCCCTCAACGGTGACACCTTCAAAGTAATCTGCACCTACAGGCTGCGGCACATAGCCACTGACTGAGCTGGAGAATACCAGAGGAGTGTTGTTGTGTGCAACCCAAAGGCGGGCAACATCATCTTGGAGTAATTGTTGCGCTTCCTTGTACATGGCTTCTCGTTCTGCCTGATCTGGAGTAATTGAGGCCATATAGAGCAAGTACGCGACATCAGTATTAGCATACCAACCTTCGCGAGCTTCAGGGCTTTTTACCCAGGCTGATGGATCGTCTCCGACCTTATCATCGCCGGCAAAACCAAAGAAGTAGTTCAGGAAGTTATCGGGGTCACCATTATCACCACCCCAGCCAAGCATATAGAGACCATCCAGGTTGCCTTCACGGCGCAAACCCAGGTATGTGGCCCAGTCGCCGGCCAGTTCAAGCTGAACATCAAATCCTGCGTTTGCAAGATCGGCAGCCATGCCCTCGCCAATTTCCTTGGGGCTGGGATAATAGAAGCGGGTAACAGGCATGTAGTAAAGAGTCAGGGGAATTTTCTCTCCCATATCCTCTTCTTCTGCCATTTCCTCTTCTTCTGCTTCAGCCTCTTCCTCTTCCATTACTTCCTCAGCCTCTTCGACTTCTTCAACTTCTTCGACGGGGGCTGGTTCAGGGGCGCAAGCGGCCAAGACCAAGGAACTGATCATTAGCAGAGAGATTAAAATAAAAAGTAGTTTCTTTGACACTGGTTCTCCTCCTATTGAGAATTTGAAATAGGGTATAGCTTTGCTTGATACTATTGGGACATTATCTCCAGGCATCACCTCCTTAACAGCTTTAATATGCGAATAGGTACCCTCATAATGACGGGATGTATAAGGAATATTGGAAAAGGATAAATTTGCTGTTCGAGTAAAGCGATTCTCTCCAATTACTGGTGCCTCAATCTATTCCCCGCTTGGCGCCGCCCAAAGGTCAGTTTCTTATTGGATTCACCTTTAGGATTTTCCCCCTGAGAATGTGTACTCAAAATATGTGCTTGGGATTTGATTATAAACAACTTTCAAATCCTGTCAACTTCGTGTTATGTTCATCCCTGGATTATCATCCAAATCCTGGTTTTGTTTTTCTTGAGGATTTCCAGGAGTTTCATTGAGTATACTGCACTCCGCCCAAAAACAACCCCCAATTTTTGACTGATATGACAAAATCATACTTAAGGAGGGAGTTTCCATCTCATTAACCCATACCAGCGAGGGTGCCTCGGTATGTGGTGCCCTCACTGGTCTTGTTACATTTATCATTCTGGAATTTAGCCTTCTGGTGGCGCCGGAATAAAGCCCTTCTTCTCCATCAGTGATGTTAGATCCCTGGATCTTTTTATCGCTTTCATGGCGCTTTCAAAGAGCTCGTCGTAAGTGCGTTCCAATTTGGCGATACCTTGCTCTTGGGCTTTCATACCAACAGCCGCAGCTTCTTTTGCAAACACTTCCCAATCATCCATTGTAGGCAGCAGATGCTCCTCGTCCAATTTGTCACCAATTTGATCGGCCAAGGCTTCAGCCGCTGCAAAACACATCTCATCAGTTATCGTTGTTGCTCGAACATCAAGGGTGCCCCTGAAAATCCCGGGGAAACCTAGAGAATTATTGACTTGATTCGGGAAGTCGGATCGTCCAGTGGATACAATTCTAGCGCCCGCTTCTTTAGCTACCCAGGGCCAAATTTCAGGGATCGGATTCGCGCAGCTGAAAACAATCGCGTCAGAATTCATAGATTGGACCCATTCCGGCTTGATCACATCAGGTCCAGGTTTCGAAAGGGCAATCACCACATCTACACCTTGCATAGCTTCAGCGATCCCGCCCTGGCGACCTTCTTTGTTGGTTATCTGGCATAAATTCCACTTTTCCTTGAATTGCTCCTTTTTGGATTCAATATCCTCCCTGTGAGCACCAAGGATTCCTTTGCTATCGACCATGAAGCACTTGCCCTCATCCACACCCCAGCTGTAGATCAAGCGGGAAATCGCCACATTGGATGCTCCAGTACCAATAAAAGCTATCTGGATATCATTCTTATCTTTACCTACAACCTTCAAGGCATTCATCAAGCCTGCCAGGGTCACCGTTGCTGTGCCTTGCTGATCATCATGCCAAACTGGAATCTCACATTTTTCGCGCAGTTCATCAAGGATCCGGAAACATTTGGGCTGGGCAATATCTTCCAGGTTAATTCCCCCAAAGGAAGACTGCAGTAATAACACTGTTTCTATGAAAACATCAGGATCTTTTGTATCCAGCATGATCGGGACCGCGTCCACTCCACCTAGGTACTTGAACAGAAGCGCCTTTCCTTCCATAACTGGCAAACCTGCTTTGGGACCAATATCGCCCAGGCCGAGCACGCGTGTACCATCACTGATCACTGCGATAGTATTACCTTTGCTGGTGTGCTGGTAAACCATCTCTGGGTCCTGGTGGATATCCCGGCAAGGGGCTGCGACTCCAGGTGTATACCAAATCGCAAAATCATCGATACTGCGAACACAGCATTTCAGCGTTGTTTCCATCTTTCCCTTATAAAAAGGGTGCAATTTCAAAGCATCAGCTGCTGGTTTCTTTGCTTTTTCTAACAGTTCTTCTACGTTGATCTTTTCATCCGCCATAAGTCCTCCAGTTCCTTTTCTATGTAAGCTGGAATACCCACTTTGATAACACCTGTTTCATTATAGATGAAAGGTTTTTTGAATTTACCTAGCTTTTATCCTCTCATCGGGTGTCTTTTAGCATGACATTTAACATAAAAGGGACGAAGTCCTTTCAGAAGGACTTCGTCCCTATGTAATCCGGGAGAGTTTTCTTTTTTTACTGTTCCAGGAAGGAATCTGCGTAAATCACTTTATTCAGCAGGACCTGAACAGATTTCCAAACTGCGACCTGTTCTGGATCACTTTCATCAATATCTGCCTTGGTTATTTCTTCCATTGATTCAGTGGCATCATGTAATTTCAGATAAAGTTTACCTAAAGCAGTTGAGTCGTCCCGTTCCTCAATAACGCGAATTACTTCATTTTGCTTCTCGTCAAAGGGATCTGCGATCATCATTTCCAGACCGGCTCCCATTAACATTGCCAGGTAAACCCGGTTCAGGATCGGGCGGGTCTCTTCGGGAACCGCATTGGAAACATTGGAAAGGCCAACTGAGATAGCGGGAGGCGGATCACCGGCAAATTTGATCGTCCGGACAGCTTCAATCAGTTCCGGACAGTATTCCTGGCAGCCGGAAACAGTAAGCACCAGCGGATCTATGATCAGATCTGGTATCTCAATACCAACTTCCATAGCTCTGGGGATCAGATACTCAAGAGCAATATTCACCCGCTCGTCAGCTTCCACAGGAATGCCTTCTTTCTTCAATGTCAGAGCGATCAGCTGGGCATCGTATTTTTTCGCTAACAGGGGAACCTGTTCGAGACGTTCCTCTTCAGCAGAGGTTGAGTTGATAATCGGGCGTGCTTTTGTGATCACCTTCAGAGCGGCTTCAATGCCTTCAACATTGGTGCTGTCAATACAAAGCGGCACATCCACAACTTCCTGAACGATCTTTGTCATCCAGGGAAAAATCTCTTCCCATTCCTTCTTTTGCCTGCCCAGGTTCAAGTCTACAGCGCTGGCACCCATCTCAACTTGCCGGATAGCAGATTCTTTAAAGAATTCTGCATCCCGTTCGGCCAGGGCTTTTTTAACGCTAGGGGAAATGATATGAATATTCTCACCAATGATGTACATACAAATGCCTCCTCAAACATAACTTAGTTTTACTTAAACCATTTTGATTTTCGACAGTAATCCGTTATTTATCCCACCGATCTTCACGGATGGGAAGAGGGTCATATCGGTGTGGGGTAAAAACATTGCTGATGTAAATGCATCAAAGAAACGGTTGTCCGCTGACAGTTCAATATATGTCATTCGATTGGCAATATCTGAGATTTCCTGCCGGCATTTAAGATCCAGCAAAGCGAGATATGCACCCTTTAAGGATGTGTTTCCCAAGAATTGGAAGCGTTCCCAGGGCATGTCCGGCAGCAAACCGATCTGGACCGCTTTCTCAACATTGATATATTGGCCAAAGCCGCCCCCGATCAAAACCTGTTCGACAGATTCGAGAGGCATACCTACGCTGTCACCTAGAACTGAGAATCCCGCGAAAATTGCCGCCTTGGCACGCATCAGGTTATCAATATCTACTTCAGTGATGATGATATCTTCATTAATCTCGTTTTCATCTGCCCAGCTGACAACATATTCCCCCCCGTGGGAGCCTTTCCTAACCCGTTTTGTGTCCAGGGTATAATCAAATCGACCGCTCTTATTGATCACACCGGTCATTAATAACTCTGCCAGCAGTGAAATCAGGGCGCTGCCGCATAATCCTTTGGGTCTCCCTTCTCCGATCACGCGCCAGGTTGCTTCTTTGGTCTCTTCGTTAATCCAAACTTCATCAATTGCCCCGGTTGTTGCCCGCATACCATGTAAGACTCCTGCGCCTTCAAATGCAGGACCAGCTGAACAAGCACATGTCACCAGCCATTCTTTCGAACCCAGGACCATTTCTCCATTTGTACCAACATCCAGGAAGAGGGTGATCTTCTCTGTTTCTGACATACCAGAAGATAACACTCCGGCAGATATGTCAGATCCAACATAACTGGCAACACCTGGCAAACAGATCACCTTCCCTGTGGGATGGGTCATCAGGCCTGCTTCCAGGGCATTCAAGACAGGTAGATAATTCGCGACCGTAATGTAAGGGGCCAGGCGAATACTGGAGGGAGGGATTTGCAGCAGCAAATGCATCATGGTGCTGTTGCCAGCCATAATAATTTTGTAGATCTTATCCGGGCATGATCTCCCGCGCCGGCAGGCTCGTTCCAGAAGCTCATTGATGGATTCCAGAACCAGCGACCTGAGAGTCTTATCTCCTTCCCCCTTTCCTGCAAAAATGATCCTGGAGATAACATCTTCGCCTCGAGCTATCTGGGCATTATATTCTGAGGCTTGTCCTTTTGGTTCCCCGCTGATCAAATCTACAAGCATCACCTTTACTGTTGTTGTACCAATATCCACTGCCGCGCCCCAAAGGGGAACATCGTTCTCAATCAGGCCCGGGATCAAATCGATCACTTCACCAACACCACCAGATTCAATACCTTTCTCGATGAACAGAACGGGAGACAATTTCCACTCACCTTCACGCAATACCGCGGGGAGATTTTGCAAAACCGCCAGTGGGATCGTTATATCCGATAGTCCAGTCTCATGGAGCAGTGCTGTCTTTAATCGGGCCCAGTCGCTTGTTTGGTCCTCCATGGTGGGTTCTTTCAACGTGATCTGAATCCGCTGAACAGTTTGATCTTTAAGATAGTCATACCCGGAAGGCACGCTGACATCAGCTGCTGATTGTCCGGTTGTCAGGTGCTGCTGGATCTTCTCCTGGGGAGGAACGACAACTGTCAGATCCCCTTCAACAGTTGTCTGGCAAGCAATAGCAAACCCCGCCTCAACATCCTCCGCGGATAAACGCATTGTGCTTCGCCGTCGAACATTCCCGGAAGTTACCTGGACAGCGCATTGCCCGCACCGACCCTGTCCTCCACAAGGTTGATTGATCTCAATACCTGCTTTTTCAGCAGCTACTGTGATCATTGTCCCAGCAGGAACTTCGACAACCTTTTGGGCGACATCAAATTTTACTGAATAAGTAGTAGCCATTAATTTCTTTTTCCAACTACAAAACGATAATAAAAGGTAGGGGCCATTCAGTGTACCGAACGGCAACCCTACCTATTATTATAGAACAATCACTGGCTTCACCTGCAATCCTATATTGCTTCTTTCAAGTATGCGGGTAAATCAACTGCCTCTTTAGGGCCAACCTTTACTTCCCAATCGGGAAGCTCTTCCTCAAGTTCACCAGATAATACTGCCGTATGGCCTGGTAGGACGATTCGTTTCTTGGTTACCTTTTCGGCAGCATTGAATCGCTTGGCATCTTTGGCAATTATTTCCGCATCAAATTTACCAGCCGCCCAAGCCGTAAGCACACTCATACCTTCCGAGTCGGTCACCAGCAGCCAGGCAGGCAATCCCATGCTTTCCACTTCGTTCGCCACGCTGAAATATGTGATACTGAAGTTCGTGGTGACCAGGAATGGATCATCTGGACCCGGATCATTGATCTCATAAATTCCCGGAGTAACCTGAATAGGTTCCTGTGGGTCTGTATAGATATTCGCCCTCAGAACCAGCAGCGAATAGGCAACAGCCGGATCGAAGTGATCAAGCACGATGAAGCTGCTGTATTTCCCGATGGCTTGCATCGCCAGAGTTAACTCACGGGATGGATCACCTGCATCACCCGGGAAGTTGATAATTGGAAAACCCAACTGGCGATAGTTTTCTTTCAAGGCCATTCGCCGCATAGTGGTATTTGCTGTTAAGGTGCCGATCATCGTTCGCTGTTTTGGCGACAGCACAAAATCAGTCAACTCCTTGCCTTCCAGCTTTTCTACCAGGGCGGCCATATCATCAATATTTCCTGCCTCGACTGCAAGGGGGGCATTATGCTCCTTGGCTAGAGCCGCCATTTGCTCCCAATTTTCAGCTGTAGCGCTGCATAAGAGGGGTATATCGTCATCGCCCAGGCCTTCCAACCCGCTCTTAATCTCATCAGGTGAACCAATCAAGATCAAGGGTAATGAATTTACCTCGCGAACTGCTTTCACTGCGGCGCCAAAATCTCCTCCTCGCGCCTGTACAGCGATGCCGCCCATAGACAAATCCATACCAACATAGTCCACAACATAATCAGCAACTGGCTTTGCCTTGGCCTTGATATCTTCCGCCGATTGATCATCATATACCCGAACAAAAAGCCCTGGTGGACTGAAGAATCTTTTGTTATGGCGGAACATCACGACTTCGTTTCCGCCTTTAACCTCATGACCATTAGATTTGATCGTTATGGGACGGACTGGCGGGGCAGAAGCTTCTGCCAATTGTGCAGCTGATTCCTCACTGACATAAGGACATTTCGCAAGTTCAACCTGTTTGGCAGCCAGCTTCATGGCAAAAGCCAAACAAGTGGGAAAACCACATTCCTTACAATTCGTCTGGGGAAGAAGCTTGTATATTTGAATTCCGGTTAGTGCCATACGTTTTCTCCGTTTTTCCTAACTTATTGTCGTTGAAGCTTACAGAGTTGAGCCTTTTTTGGAGGCTCAACTCGAATTATCAGGACCACTTCTTATCCAGTCATCAAATCATCAATCGCTTCTTTGGTCCGCTTGACACTTTCGGGGTGCCTAAGGACGATCAGATCCGCACAGGATTCAGCCAGCATGATGGCCGTTGTGGTCTCCCAAGCTATAGCCCGGGTTTCCCAATCGCCCCATGCTTCTGGCACATCTGTTCCCACCTTAGACTCCTTGGTCTTCCAGCATTCCTCACCAGGTGTGACCAACATCGGGAACTGGGTCATTGTATCGCCCTGCAAAGCGGCAATCCTCAATCGTTCCATCACGGAATAACCATATTCAAAACCATAGCCAAGGGCGCCCGTTGTGGGATCCATAACGATGCTGTCCGCAGAAAGTCCCATATCCGTAATCAGGATATTAAGCTGCTTGGCCAGGTTCACATCCATCGCAGTACGGGCAACAACAAGCTGTCCGTCCGCCATCGCAGAAGCCACAATGGTGCGGTAGTTCTTATCTTCACACACACCCAGGAGCAATTTCTCACCCTTGAATTTTGTGGAGATCTCTACCAGCAAATCATTATCGGGCTCAGGCTGACCAGGGCCAAAGATCACCAATGGTAAACCAGTAGCTTTTAGTACCTTATCAACCGCTTCTACAGCTTGTTCTTTCGTTGTCGGATTTCCATCGGCATCTGTAAGAGCCAGCTTCAGATAGATTACCTCTGCGCCGGCTGCTTCTGCCGCCTTGGCCCACTCACCCGGGTCATTCATTGCATCACCCCAGGCTTTCACCAGCAATTCAGACCAATCGTCTGGCCTGCGGCTTTGGATCTCGATCGCTACAACCGGTTTGCGTGGTGTTTGTCCTTCAAAGTGCATATAGGGCATGGCGGTGGATCCACCAAGTGTAACTGTGTGAGACCGGGTTCCACCCTCGGCTGCTGTAGCTCCCAGAGTGATCTCCCGAACAACACCATCCCAGCTCTCTTTGGAAAGTTTCGTTTTTGTATCAGCAGGCAACCAGGCCTCATCAGCCACTGTAGGAGCTGCTTTTGGTGCCGTGGTTGGAGCCGCAGAAGGAGCTGTCGGAGCAGCTGCCGCCGTTGTGGGCTGGAAGCTCTCCATATCAAAACCTTCGATTCCGCCCAGTTCTGCCAGGGCAGCTACTAAAGCTCTTCTAAGCATATTGACAGCATTCTCGGCGCCGCTACCTGCCGCACCGGTCGGCACCGGGGCTACAGGAGCTGATGGAGCGGGTGGGGGAGCAGCTTTCTCGGGTTCCGGAGTGGGTTCAGGCGCTGTCTTGGCAATCACTTCTTCTGCCTGGGCAATGACATCCGAGCTTTCCTCCACAGCTTCAGGGATATCCAGTTCCTTTTCTTCTCGCTGCATGGTACCCATTTCCAAAACAGGATGGTTCTTGTCCTTAACCCATTGCTGCAGTTCTTCAACTGTGGTAACCGTCTCACTGTCTGCGATCTTTTCGATCAGATCCGGAATTCCTTCCCGTTCCGCAACGCCTTTCAATTCTTCAACCATGCTATCTTTGATGTTCTTGCTCATCCAGACAACCCGTTTGAAACCACCGTCAGCGGAAATGAACTTAGGGCTGAGCATATAATACTTACCAACACCCATCACGCCGGGCGTTTGCACACCACCGCCAGCAATGCCGGCCAGTGTGCTGAACTTCATACCCATAGGTGTCATGCCGGTGTCTTCACGACTGACCACGATCACGCCTTCCACTTCGGGGATATACATCAAGATCGCCTCAAAGCAGCCGCAGGCTGTCATTGGGTTTTCCATGATCGAGTACATCGAAACTTTTTCAATCACGCCATGAGAGGCTGATTTTGTGTATTCGATAGTGCCTTCCCAATACCCGACCTCTTCATCATAGGTTTCTCCCAGCTGAATGGGCTGGTTCGGACCTGTGGGGTCGATGCTGAAGGAGGCTTTGCAGTCCAGCCAGTTGTAAGCACCGCATAATCCCAGTCGTTCTGGGCTGACCACACAGACATGGTCAGGCGCAAAGCTCTGGCACAGTGTACAGGAGTAGAACACGTCAACCGAGTCATCGGTCATGTCAGCCAGACGTTTGTTGCGGTAGTCATAAGCTTCGCGGGCTGTTTCAAGCCACTTGTCAATTTCGTCTTTTTCTGTGTAGATGGTTACTTCAACTTTATCCAGAACCGCGCCAAAATCAGCATGCAAGCGGGCATGAATGATCTTGCCGAAATGTTCCAGGCTGAATCCTTTTTCTGCCGCTCCTTTTGAAATACGGCACCAGACGATATCACGCTGACCGATGTGTTGAATACCGGAGGCACCATTCACAAAGTCATGGATCTGACGTTCCAGCACCGGTTCAAAGTCCTCTTCCATTTCGCGGCCGGCCACCTGGACCACAACACCCATATCCATTGAGGTTCCATCTTCAAGATCCTCAAAGGAAGGGCCTACAACCGTTACTTTTCCATCTGTGATGTCTTCCATTTCAGTCATGAAGAGATACTCGAATGAACGGGATCCCTTTCCGCCAAACTCTACTCTCATATCTGCCCGGCGTACAACCTCGCCTTCGAAAGCAGATCCGTAAGGAACAGGCACGGGCACATCAGTAATTTTGATTTTCACGCCGCGGATCTGGATGCATTTCTGCACCAGGGCTGTGGCACGTTCCAGGTCATCTTTGCCTTCTATCTGGTCAAAGGGCATACTCACTACGTGTTCATAGGTTGTCACACCCGTAGGAAGGATTTCAGGAATCACCGTATCCGCAATGACCGGGAAGCCAAAGTTTATCGCGCCGGCAGCTGCGGCATATTTTAAATCATCCACTTCGCCCAGGGCCAGCACAAAGGCAAATACACGGGCCCGGTTGTAGCTGAGGATGTTTGTGGCCTCTCCTGCATCAATACCACCAAAGGTCAGGGCAGATCGGGATGCAAATCCCAAGGCATAGATTGCGCTCAGGGTATCTGTGCCAAATGGCACCGTGTAGGTGTCATATCCCAGCTCAACACCTTCTTCTACGAGCTGGTCTATGATGCTGCGACCATTGACGTTGCCACACAGGAATGTGAGGATGTTGCGCTGCTGCAGTTCACGAACGATCTTTACCGCTACCTCATTGGATTTTGCCGCTCCTACAATTGCCGCGAATCCAGGCATCCTGCCATCAACCAGCTGGATACCCCAGGAGCGAAGCTGAATATCATCGATCGGGCCATTCAAGCGGCCAGACATTCCAAAATCGCGGTCTCCATACTCTGTTCCACCAGCCAGTTCAATATCTGGATAGGGTTCAGGCTGAAGGCCATAAATCGTTCGGATAGCCTCGATAGTCTCAGCAGCAATCAAGGTAGCCATACCGCTGTCAAGGGTTTCACCCAAATACGGTGTCCACTTGTCCTGAGAAGGAATTGGGTGAAGCAGACTGCGGGCTTTCCCTAAAATTGGTTTCAGATCACCCAGAGTGGAAACCTTCTCCCCTGTCATGGCATAGATCAGGGGAAGATAGTAGGCAGTATTAGGAAATTCAACAACTGTTTCCGGGCCCTTTTCTGCCAGGGCTTTATGAAGCATTGTTTCCGCTTCATAAACAAGGGCATTTGCGCCGCGAACGGCTCGGGTAGCAATGTACTTAGACATTTATCTTTTCTCCTTCATTTACCAGCGGATCCGTAGATCGCCTGCCGCCTTTCCGCGAGAGGCAATTTTTCCAGCTCGAGCATATCGCGATCACCACTTTTACCAAACATGCTGGGGTCATATTTCACAAGACCTAACGCTTCGCGCTTCTTATCAATATGATCCAGAGTAGCTGTGACCATGTCATCGGGCTCAGGTATGAACTCAAGCTTCCCGCCAACAATCTCCTCCCAACCCTCACTGATCAAGTGGCTGACAATATCACTGTCTGAGATTTTGTCAGGCATGCCGCTAACCGGTGAAGAGCCGCCGAAGATCACATATGCGCCAGAGGCCACACAGTATGTTCCAATGGAAAGGGCTTTTTCACTCATCCATTCCGGTGCCAGTCCGACAGCCGGGATCTCGTCCATATCCTCTCCCAGGCCGCCTTCCTCTACCATCTGGGATAAAACAGTCAAAATGCGGCTGTTATCCACACAGCTGCCCATGTGAAGGACCGGTGGCATCCCGGTGGCTTCACAGATCTCTCGCAATCCAGGCCCGACATTATCCAAACCTGCCTGACCCATCAATAAGCCTTCTTTTGCGCAGGCGATCGCTCCGCATCCCGTTTCAACCACAAGGACATCCTGCTTGAGGAGTTCTCTGGTCACCTCGGTGTGGAGGAAGTCATGCTGGCTACGAGGATTGTTGCATCCCACAACCGCAGCCACGCCACGAATCCGGCCTGAGATGATGGCATCGTTCAAAGGTCGGAAGGAAGCCCGGTATGATCCACCCAGTGCATAATTGATATACTCATGGGAAAATCCCGGGATGAGGTCATGCTTAATATCCGGGATCTGGGTCTCGCCCCGGTTCTTGTAATTATCAATCGCCTCTTTCAGGATATCTTTGGCGATTGTTAAAGCTTTGTGCTCATCGAATTCTATGTGTGTTGCGCCGGTGATCTTTACTTTAGGCGATGTGGTGATGATCTTGGTGTGGAAATTATCAGCAATGCCAACAATGGCCTGCATGATGCACTGCACATCTACCACCATGGCTTCTACCGCACCAGTCAGAATAGCAAGTTCCTGCTGCAGGAAGTTGCCGGCAGCGGGAATACCCTGACGCATCAGGGTCTCATTTGCAGTGCAGCAGATGCCGGACAAGCTGACACCTTCAGCCCCTGCTTCCTTGGCATACTCGATGATCTCAGGCATTTGAGAAGCCGCCACAATCATTTCACTCAAGGTGGGTTCATGGCCGTGAATGACCACGTTCACCCAGCCATCCTTCAAGACTCCCAGATTAGCTTCTCCCAGCAAAGGAGCGGGGGTGCCAAACAAAATGTCCGATATATCCGTGGCAATCATGCTGCCGCCCCAACCATCCGAGATGGATACTCGCAGGGCATGAAGGAGAATGTTATTAGGGTCTTGGTCATCGCCAATGTGCGTCCGGTGCAGGGATTCAACGATCTCCCTGTCTACTCCCCGAGGCATGATCCCTGCTTCTTTCCAGAGTTCCTGGCGTTTCTTGGGGGCTCTAACCACTGGAGCAACCTGTCCTTCCTGCTGCCCGAATTGAGCAATATAGAGATCTGCCAGATCATTGGCAATATCGCTGGGAGAACGATCCTCAACCGGAATATTATAATAACTCGCGACTGTCCTCAGCTTCGCGACATCTCTTAGCACATATCCTTCTGCTTCTCCATTGGCTGTTGCCTTGAGAGTGAAGGCCATACCCCGGCCGTGATCTGAGTGCGCTGATGCGCCGGCAGAGATCTGGCGCAGCAGGTTCCTGGCCTGTATGGTATCAATGGTCGCGCCGCAAACACCGACCTGCCCATCCTTGGTTAAACGGCAGGGTCCCATGCTGCAGTTCTTGCAGCACATACCTGCACCGCCGATATTGCAGGGGGCCATGTCATCGGCGCGCGAAAAAGCCGTCTTTATGCCAAGCTCTTCCGCTCGCTGGAGCATTTCCTGTGCTGCGGGATCAGTCGTCTGTTCTTCCAGGGTTCTTTTCTTTTTAGCCATCTTGAGTCTCCTCGTCCACTTCTAAAAGTTTTGTTTTTACTGGCCCCATACCCGGACAGGGCCAAAGGGGAGAACGCTGAACGTTAACTTCCTGTTCAAAGCTCATGGTGTTCCCTGTTTGCTCAAAAGCTTCAGTATGCCTGAAAAAGGCGCCATCAACATCTTCATTTGCAGGAGTAGAAGGCTCCGTAGCAATTGCAAAATCGCCCAGATAGCCCGCTTCCTCTAGAGCAGCAACCAGGTCCTTTTTAGGGGTTTTTTTACTGTTATATTCCACTTCAACGACGCCAAATCCTGAACTGGCATAAACCTCCGAAACGCCATCGAATTCAAACAGGATCCGTCTGACCTCAACAACATGGTGGTCTCCAAACATCGTAGGAAGTTCAAGAGACAAGCTTGCCATAATTTTTCTCCTTTCGCTTATTCCACAATTAAAACAAAAGAGGAGCAATCCAAGTCGCCTTAATTCGCCCTGGGAGCTGCTCCTCCACAAAATCCATGAGTAAAATAATCCTTATTACCTGGAATCTTACGTTTAAAAACTTGATACCAATAAGGATGAGTGCAGTTTATTGCAGACTGGGCGCTGCGCAAGCAACACTTATTATTATTTTTCATGTGTAATGGATAACGGCAATGCAGCCAAAATTTGAATAAACTATCAGGTTTAGTATACCAGTATTCAAATTGTTTTAGTTAGCTTTTTTTCTCAATTCGATTGACAAAACTCACCCAAATTAGGTGACTTTTATTTATTATCTGCTCACTTTTTGTATCAGAGATAATTTGAACAGAAAAATGGCTGAATAAGTATGAAAATTACTATAATATTTTTCTTCTTATGAATCCAAGTATATTCCTGCCCAAGTCTATTTCTTCTAGGCCCAGATACTCTCAAATTCTTGAATGATATCCGTACAAATCTTATGATATTCTTGGGTAAGAAAGAACTGGAAGGACTACTCTGATAGTACAATAGGGCAAGCTTAATTGCATTTCAATACAGCACTAACACAAGGGAAAATAATGACTAATAGCAGCGGATCAAAGACTAACTTTCTGCCCTTCGTCCTGGTTGGCGCGGGATTATTGATCTTGATCGGAATCGGGGTCTATTTACAGGCAAATAAAAACTCAGATCAGAATACCCAGGACGCTTTTCTCCTTCCACCGATCGAGGTTGACCAACCTGCACCGGAGCTGACTCTATTTGACCTGGAGGGCAACGAGATCTCTTTATCCGATTTTGAAGGGCAGGTAGTGCTCGTGAACAACTGGGCAACCTGGTGCCCACCATGCCGGCAGGAAATGCCTGAATTCAAAGCCTATTTCGAGAAATATGCTGATCAGGGTTTTCAGATCGTCGCAGTTGAAGCCGGTCAACCAGAGGCAGAAGTCCGCGCCTTTGTTGAAGAACAAGGAATTGAGTTTGTCATCCTGCTGGATCCGCACAATAAATCGCTGGACACATTCCAGAATAGCACCCTGCCGAACTCCTGGGTTATTGATAAAAGAGGTCATCTCCGCCTGGCCTGGCTGGGTGCGATCAACCTTCCAACCCTGGAAAAATATGTCACACCCCTCTTGGAGGAATAAAAATATGAATGCACAAGTTGATTGGAATGGAAGAATGACATTTACCGGAACAGCAGATTCTGGTTTCGAGGTTCCCCTGGGCTCTTATCCTGAAGTAGGAGGCGATGATGATGGATTCCGCCCCATGGAATTGATGGCCGTCAGTCTGGCAGGTTGTACTGCCATGGATGTCATTTCCATCCTGAAAAAGAAAAGGCAGGACGTCTCTGATTTCCAGGTGAAAGTTGAGACTGAACGGGCTGATCAGCATCCCAAGGTTTTTACCAAAGCAGTGATTGAATATCATATTGCTGGAACTGATATCAAAGAGAATGCTGTTGTCCGCGCGATGGAATTATCAGCGGATGCTTATTGCCCAGCACAGGCGATGATAGGAAAAATCATCCCCTTATCTTTGAAGTATTATATTTACGAGGGAGAGAAAATCAGTGATGCCACTCTGGTCATTGAAAACCAGTTGCGGTAGTTAGTGTCCTTGCCGTAGGATCTAAAAACGCGATCACTTGATTGCACTTTTTAATTTCGATATCGAGCTATCAGATAGAGAGCTTAGCTCTTGATCCTGTTCATGAACTCCGGGCTGTTTAAATGCCCTTCCAAGGTATGCGTCAGGTAATAACGGATCACTTCTTCAAGCCCTCTTTTGATATCGATCGGCAGGTTCAGAGCCATCAATTCTTGCAAGCTCGAACGTTGAAAATGCCGTAAATATTTCAGTATCCTTGCAGAAACCGGGCGGATATCAGCCCCAGACAGAGCTGCCATGCAGGCAGGGCACACGACACCTCCCAATTCTCCAGATATGTACTGATCCTGCTCAGTGATCTTTTTTCCACATTCCACACAAATGAAGAATTCTGGTTGAAACCCAACCAGCCCTAACAGGTGCAGCTCAAAGAAGTGAGTTACAATTGCCGGGTCATCTCCAGAATCCAGCGCTTTAAGAGCAGTAAGCAGCAGCTCATATAAATTGAGGTTGCTGCCTTCTTCGAAGGTAACGGCATCAACCAATTCTACGATATATGATCCTTGTCCAATTCCCTGCAAATTTTCTCTTAAGCTGTCAAAAGAATCCAGAGTTTCTGCCTGAGTGATCAGATGTAAATTTCTGCCGCGGGAGATCAGGAAAGATGAACGCATAAATAACTCAAGATGTCCTGAGATCTTTGAGCTTGGTTTTCTCGACCCTTTCGCGATTCCAGACACACGGCCGAGTTTGCGAGTGAACAGGACCAGGATACGGTCTGATTCTCCGAAATCCCTCCGGCGTAGAATTATTCCTTCAGTACGAATTGAGCGTTCTCGAGCAGGCATAGATACCAGGTATTTACAAACTGATCAGCTGGTTCGAGATCAAGAGTAAACCTCTTTCTTCAATTCAGCGATATAAGGTAGGGTCCGATGCGTGTCCGCATAATCCAGGCCATAACCAACAACCCAAACATCAGGAAGGTCAAATCCAACATAATCCAACGGGACATCCAGACTGTCGCGAGTCTTCTTGAACAGAGTACAAGTTTTCAGCGAAGCAGGGTTTCTCCCTAATAGGGTCTGGTGAAGATAATTCATGGTATGCCCGGTGTCCACGATATCTTCTACCACGATAACATGTCGATCCGTAATCGGCTTTCGTAAGTCCAGGATCAATCTCACAGCCCCAACTGATTTTGCTGTATCTCCATAGCTTGATATGGACATGAAATCCACGCTGTGGGGTACATTCATCTTTCTGGACAGGTCTGCTGTGAAGATAAACGCTCCCTTAAGGATGCCTATCAAAACTACCTGGCCTGCGTCTTTATAATCACGATCGATTTCTGCTGCCATTTCAGCAACACGCCGCTGGATATCTTCCTCGGAGATTATTATTCTTTCAATATCCGGGTGGAGATCAGTCATCTGGAACTCCTTGTGAACGAATTGGGGGGTTAATTAGGTCTTTACATGACACTCATTATTATACCTGAGTGAGTGAGTGATATTAGTCAACGATTTTCTCTGCCTGAACTGCTACCCATTCACCTTCCTGCAAGGTTTTCCGAATTATAAATTTCCTTTCCTCGAGGCATGCTGTTATTTCCGGTAGTTGCTCTTTCAGAATTCCCGATAAAACCAACTGACCTTTAGGCGCTACTAGATCCCCCAGCCCTTCTCCAAATAATTCCACCAGAATGGGAGCGATGATATTTGCGACCACTACTGTCGCCCTATGCAAAGAAAACCTTTCAGATAGGATCTCACTTACAGAGCCTACTTGAAACACCGCTCCTTTTTTTATTTGATTCTTATCTGTGTTTTCCTTCGATACCTGGACGGAAGCAGGGTCCGTATCTACCCCCAGGATCCTCTCCACTCCCAGTTTCGCAGCAGCAATCGACAAGATGCCTGAACCACAGCCCACATCGATCAGTTCGGTATGAGTCTCCTCAGTGAGAGAGGTTTCCAGCAGTGCCATGGTCAATCGGGTCGTCTCATGTGTTCCAGAGCCAAATGCCATGCCCGGGTCGATATAGATTGGGATCCGGGTTGGATCTGGATTTTCTAACCACGAGGGAACCACGATCAATCTGGCTCCCACGGGAATCGGTTTGTATCTCTCCTGCCAGGCAGCAGACCAGTTCTTATTTTCCAGGGATGAAAAGATTGGTTCTGGCAGATCCATTCGATCTTTCAGCCTGTCCAACGCTTGCAGGATCCTCTTCCTGAATTCCAAATCTTCTTCTTCAGGATAAAAACCGAAGATACGGATCGGCCCACTGACTTGATCAAGTTCATAGGGAAAAACCTCTTCGAAAACTCTTTCTGAAACCAATCCTGATGGCAGGATCCCGATCAGCGCATTCCCGACCATATCTGCCACATCCTGATCTACTTCAATACTGAACTCTATCCATTTGATGTCGGGTTTAATTTCATTCATAAGTATCAAAAAGGTGCAAACTGTTTCCAATGAGGTTGAGTTTGCACCTGGTATGCATTTTTTGATTGACTGGGGTCATCCCCCCAGAACATTTTTTAGTCTGTCCAAGAAACCGCGTTCCTGGGGAAGAACTTTGCTGTCCATCTTTTCAGCCAGTTTTTCAAACAGCTCCCTCTCTTCGCCATCTAGTTTTTTGGGGATAGTAATATTGACGATCACAAGCTGATCACCCCGAGAACTGCTGCGCAGGTGGGGAACACCTTTTCCCCTCATCCGGATGATCTTTCCTGGCTGGGTTCCAGCAGGAATCTTCAATTTCACATCGCCATCAACCGTCGGTACCAAAACTTCGGCACCAAGGGTTGCCTGAGCCACATTCACTTTGAGATCCAGGAGGATATCATTATCACGTCTGCGGAAATATTTATGAGGCTGAACCCGAACGAGCAAATACAGGTCACCTGGAGGACCATTATTCTCTCCTTGCTGCCCTTCTCCTCCCAATCGGATGCGGGTACCATCATCCACTCCAGCCGGGATACTAACTTTTTTACGGCGGGTTTTTCTTACCTTGCCTCGACCGCTACAAGTGGGACAATGAGACTCAATGATCTTTCCACGACCCTGGCAGACTGGACAGGTTGTTACCTGGACCATAGATCCTAATAACGTTTGTCTGGTCTGGCGTACTTCCCCGCGGCCCTGGCATTCCGGGCAAGTCTTCGGAGAAGTGCCTGGTTTTGCGCCATCCCCGCCACAGGTTTCACATTTTTCATCTTTTGTTACTTGAATTTCCTTATCCGCCCCAAAAACAGCTTCCTTAAAAGAGATCGTTACCTGATATTGAAGGTCAGCTCCCCGCCGGGGTGCTGTTCTGCTGGCCGATCTTGAACGGCCGCCAAATCCACCAAACCCGAACATATCTCCAAAAATATCTGCAAAATCAGAGAAGTCAACTGTTTCAAATCCCGGCCCTCCACTCGGACCTCTAACGCCCTGATGTCCGAACCGGTCATAAGCTGCACGTTTATCAGCATCGGACAGTACCCCGTAAGCCTCGTTGATTTCCTTGAACTTCTCTTCAGCATCTGGGGCGTCACTTACATCTGGGTGATACTTGCGGGCCAAATTACGGAAAGCGGTCTTTAGATCACTTTCCGTTGCATCGCGGGAAACACCCAACACTTCATAATAATCACGTTTTGCCATATCTCTTACCGTAAATTATCCAGCTGATATAGTACTTTCACTTAATACTCAAAGACCGGGGAAGGCATCCTCCCCGGTTCTGAGTCATTCTTACTTGAAAATCCTACACATCTTCGAATTCACCTTCAACTACATCGCCTTCTTCACTACCTTCGCCATTCTCACCTTCATCCGGTGCTGCTCCGGGCATACTTTGTCCGGCATCACCAGCTGCCTGATAGGCAGCTTCACCGACCTTTTGCAGAGAGAGAGACAGGGCTTCGGTCACCTCTTTCAATCGGGCAACGTCCATTGGCTCTTTCTCCAATTCTGTCTTAACTTCAGCGACCTTGGCTTCAACTTCGGTCTTGACGTCAGCCGGCACCTTGTCACCCAGATCCCGCAGGGTTTTATCTGCGGTATAGGCCAGGGTATCAGCCTGGTTCCGGGTTTCGATCTTTTCCTTATTGACCCGGTCGTCTTCTGCGAAGCGTTCTGCATCTTCGCGCATTTTTTCAACCTCGGAATCGCTCAATCCTGAACTGGCCGTTATGGTGATATTCTGTGTCTTGCCAGTAGCTTTATCCTTTGCTGTTACTTCCAGAATACCGTTGGCATTGATGTCAAAGGTCACCTCGATCTGCGGGATACCACGCGGCGCAGGTGGAATGCCGTCCAGGTTGAACTGACCCAGCGATTTGTTATCCGCAGCCATGGCTCGTTCACCTTGAAGGACATGGATCTCTACCTGGCTCTGATTATCACTGGCTGTTGAGAATGTTTGGCTCTCTCGGGCAGGAATTGTGGTATTGCGTTCGATCAACGGAGTAGCTACACCACCCAGGGTTTCAACTGACAGGGTTAGGGGGGTAACATCGAGAAGGAGCAAGTCATCCACTTCTCCACCGAGTACACCAGCCTGAATGGCTGCTCCAATTGCTACGACCTCATCTGGGTTTACACCACGGTGGGGAGCCTTACCAAAGAATTTTCCAACCGCTTCCTGAACTGCAGGCATGCGGGTCATACCACCTACCAGAACCACCTCATTGATATCGCCAGGTTTTAAGCCGGCGTCATCTAACGCCTGCTGGACAGGTTTAATGGATTTCTCGATCAGGTCCATTGTGAGCTGTTCCAGTTTTGCGCGGGTAAATTTCTTAACCAGGTGTTTCGGACCAGAGGCATCTGCTGTCAAATAAGGCAGATTGATCTCTGTCTGCTGCATGGTAGAAAGCTCAATCTTGGCTTTTTCAGCAGCTTCTCGCAATCTCTGCAGAGCCTGGCGCTGTTCCCGAAGGTCAATGCCTTCATCTTTCTGAAATTCATCTGCCAGGAAATCGATGATGCGCTGATCAAAATCATCTCCACCCAGGAAGGTATCACCACTGGTGGATCGGACCTGGAACACGCCCTCACCAACATCAAGAACAGAGATGTCAAAGGTTCCGCCGCCGAGGTCATAAACTGCAATAACTTCGTTCTGTTTTTTATCCAGGCCGTAGGCCAGGGATGAAGCAGTTGGTTCGTTAATGATACGCAGCACTTCCAAACCTGCGATCTTGCCAGCATCTTTGGTGGCATTGCGCTGACTGTCATTGAAATAAGCCGGGACAGTGATCACTGCCTGGGTTACTGGTTCTCCCAAATAGTCCTCAGCGTCTGCCTTGATCTTTGCCAGTATCATGGCTGAGATCTCGGGTGGGGAATATTCCTTACCATCCATCACAACACGCAGATCTCCGTTGGGGGCCTCTTTTGTTTCATAGGAGACCATCTTTCGCGCTCTTTCAACACCCGGGGATTTAAATTTACCACCCATGAATCTCTTTATCGATGTAATGGTATTCTCCGGGTTCACAACCGCCTGGTTCCTGGCCGGTCGGCCAACCAATCGTTCATGATTCTTATTCATGGCAACAACAGATGGAACTAATCGATCGCCTTCTGCAGACGGGATTATTGTGGGTTCTCCACCTTCCATCACTGCTACACCTGAATTTGTTGTTCCTAAGTCAATCCCAATTATTTTCGCCATTTTTTTCCTCCATTAATATACAAATGTTTCGTTATCTAATAATTCCATTTAAGCAGCTACACGGACAAGCGCTGGCCGCAATACTTTTTCACCAATCCAATAACCTTCCTGCACAACTTCAATTACCTGTCCACTTTCATATTCGTCGCTCTCTTCTTTCATCAGGGCTTCATGAATATTGGGGTCAAATTCCTCTCCAAGCGGATCCATCGGTTTGATCCCTTCAGCTTCCAACCGGGTTCGTAGCTTCTGGAAGATGATTTCAATACCGTCTGCCCAGGTTCCTGCCTCGCCAGATTCAGGCTTCTCCTGCAACGCCCGCTCCAGATCATCAGCAATATCCAGGTAAAGTTTGATCACTTCACCGCGCGCCATCTGGCGGATATCAGTGTTTTCCCGAAGAACCCGTTTTTTATAATTGGCAAATTCTGCCCTGGCCCGCTGCCAACCATCCAGGTACTCTTCAGCCTTAGAGGTCATTTCCCCCAAGTCTGCCTGCAAGACCTCAATGGGATCCTCGTCAGACATTTCATCTTCTGCTTTAATATCGGTTTCAGTAACCAACTCCTGATCTTGGGCGTTCTCATCCAATGACTCGGCTTCAGTATCTTCAACTTCCTGTTTTATCTGATCTTCACTTTTCTTCATTCCGCAACAAATCTCCTTCTTAAAAAAATCAACTATCCATTGATTCAGAGATCAATTCACTGATCAGGTCTGAAATAAATCGGACGGTGGATACTCCCCGGCTGTACGACATCCGCAAAGGGCCTAGAATTCCTACCGCACCCATCGCGTGGTTTTTCTTTCCATAACTGGCCAGGATCAATGATGTATCCTCCAGCTGGTTCCAGGTATCTTCACCACCAATGATCACATGTACACCCGGAGTGTCGCTATCAAATACTGTTCTGGATAACAGATCATCCAACATAACCCGATCCTCGAAGATCTCAAGTGTTTGTTTCGCTTTTTCTGGCTCAGAGAATTCCGGTTCGGATAGCACATTTGACAATCCATCGCGGTAGACCTCGCCCGAGGAGATCACTTCGGATTCTTTGATCGTCCTCATAACTACTTCGAAGATCGCTTTCAGGGGGCCTTCTTCTCCAAATTCGATCTTTTCAAGTTCTATCGCGTTCAATCCTGCGGCTATCTGATTGATCCGGGAAGCGATCCCGCTTAATTCTTCCTGAGATACCGATTCATCGAGCACAAATGTTTGCTGCTGAACTTCACCACTGCTGAGAACGATCACTACCAGAACCTGCCGTCCCCGAGTTGATAATAAGGCAACATGTTTGAACCTTGCTTCTTCTGTATGCAGCTGCGTCACAATTGCCGCATTCAAGCTGTGCTGGGCTAAAACCGATGCTGATAATGAAAGCCAATCATCCACATCGTGCCGGGCCTGGTAAAACTGATGCCGGATCATTTCCTGAATATGCGCTGGAAGTCGATCCTCGCCCATCAGGCGTCGTACATAATATCTGTACCCCGCTCTGGTTGGCACTCTTCCCGCGGATGTGTAGGGTTGTGACAAAAAACCCTTCTCTTCGAGAACCGCCATCTCATTGCGGACTGTTGCCGAACTGAAATCAAGCTGGTAGTTATTCACTAAACGGCCAGAACTGATTGGTTCGGCTGTTTCCACATAATCCCTAACCAGGAGCGCTAAGACCAGTTTTTGCCTTTCTGATAGAATAGACATCGTTTATACCATTTAGCAGTCTCTTGCCAAGAGTGCTAAGAACGTTTTTTAGTCTATCACGGTGATTATTAGCAGTCAAGAAAAGCGGGTGCTAAAATGGCGGTTTCTAATGGGATGTTAATATAGTACCCAAATCATCGAGCGGAATGAAATCTAAAGGATTGAGTGGAGTCGAGATGCTCTTCGGCTGCGCTTGCCCTGAGAGAAGCCGAAGGGCTCAGAGATTTGAATTGCCAAAGGGGTTACTATTCACTCCCCCTCATCTCCCAATTGGTCGAGGAATTCCTTATCTTCTTTCGTCAACTCGAAACTTTCTAACAGGTCCGGTCTTCTTTCAAGGGTTCTTTTTAAAGCCTGGTTTCTCCTCCAGCGAGCGACATTGGCATGATGACCGGATCTCAGGACCTCAGGAACCTTCCAACTTCGGAATTCATCCGGGCGAGTGTAATGAGGGTGTTCCAACAAACCACTGGCGTGCGAATCGTTTTCAGCCGCCATAGGATCTCCCAGCACTCCTGGGATCAACCGGGTTAGCACATCAATCAAGATCAAGGCTGGTAATTCCCCACCAGTCAGCACGTAATCTCCTATTGATATCTCGTCAGTGACCAGGTGTTCTCGAACCCGTTCGTCAATTCCCTCATAATGCCCAGCAATAATTGCAAGACGGTCATGACTGGCCAGCCGGGAAGCCCTCTTCTGATCCAGGAGCTCTCCCTGGGGGGTCATTAACAACACCGGGCAGTCTGACGGTTGGCCCAGAACTCCCTCAACTGCAGCAAAGATCGGCTCTGGTTTCATAACCATGCCTCCGCCACCACCATAAGGAGGTTCGTCTGTAACTTGGTGTTTGTCAGTCGCCCAATCACGAATATTGTGGACATCTACCTGGAGATACCCCATTTCCTGTGCCCGATGCAGGATGCTGGCGTTCAAATAAGCTGGAAAAACTTCAGGAAAGAGAGTGAAGATATCAAATCGCATGCTCCAATTCTAGCTGAGAGAAGAAAGATACGCAAGTAAGGTAGCTTTCCATACCGCCAGGGAACCCCTCTCGGGAACCAGAAGTGAATCCTTGACGCATTTTTTACGACAGTGGTAAGATGTGCGCATGTACCTTAACGGCAGTAATTGGAAAATGACCAAAAAACCCCGCCGGAGGGCTAATCCCTGGCGCATCATCCTCCTGTTGGTATTGATTGGAGCAATAATCTACTTTAATCAGGCTGTGGTTCCCGAGATTGAACCACCATTCATTCCCACCGTAACACCCACCGAGAATCCTGAAATCTTCATCAACCAGGCTCAAGCTTTATTCGAAGAAGGCAAGTTAAGCCAATCCATTGAAGCATATAGGGATGCAATTCTGGTCAACCCAGAAGATTCCTCATTATATGTTTCCCTGGCGCGAGTACAGATCCTGTCTGGTGATCCAGAATCCGCTCTTGAGAACGCTGAGCTGGCACTGCTTCGCAGCCCTGATAATCCCTTGGCTCATGTTATGAAAGCCTGGTCTCTTGATTTCCTGGGAGATTTGATCGCGGCTGAAATTTCAATTGAACGAGCCCTGGATTTGGCAGATAAAAACCCGATCGCTCACGCTGTATATGCTGAAATATTGATCGACAGTCAGGATTATGAAAACGCCAGCTTTGAATCCCTGAAGGCCTTGGAGCTTGGACCAAACCTACTTGAAACCCACCGCGCCCGCGGTTATGTGCTGTATTGGACCGGAAATTATAATGAGGCAATCCGGGAATATCAAAGCGCTCTGAATATAAATAATGCCATTCCCAATCTGCATCTTATGTTGGGGTATTCTTATTATGCGAACCAGGAGAACGACAAGGCGGTGACATCGTTCAGCCAGGCAAATGCCCTGAATCCAAGTGACCCTTTACCAGATTATGAGATCTCACGAATTTATCTATTGGATGGTGTATATAACAAAGCCATTCAATATGGTGAACTGGCAGCCAAGGATGATCCCCAGAACCCGCTCATGCAGGGAAACCTTGGTGTGCTCCATTTTAGAAATCGGGATTATGACCTGGCTTTAAAATATCTGGGTCTGGCGGTCCGCGGTGGCACTACGGATGACGGGGATATTGTAGAAGGTGTTCCGCTATCTTATAAACCTAAAGTGATCGAGATCTTCTCCGCTTATGGTTTAACTCTGGCCAGGATGAATATGTGTGAAGAGGCTGTTCCCGTTTTCCAGACTATGCTCAGCCAGGTTGCGGACGATGAAATTGCTTTCATTAACGCCAATGAAGGGCTGTCCATCTGCACCGCAAATCTTGTGGAACCTACCCCCTCTCCCACACTAGCCCCCTGATCCGACTGCTCTGATCTACCCGGTATGATTCTATCCCTGCTTTCTGGACCATTGAATTAATATGGATCGAAAACTTACAGGCAAAAGACCAACCTTCAGCACCAAGAAGACAACGATCAATTACGCGTTTGTCTCGATCTTGATTGCGATAATCGCAATCGGTCTGTGGTTTGCCTCTCAGGTCCACGATCCAGAGGGCCGTTTTGAACCCCTTTTCCTCCCTACCCCAACAGCAACAAGAACTGTGGATTCCCTGGTTCTGGAGGGGGAAGCCTATTTCGAGGCAGGAAAGATCTATGATCCTGAAGGAAAAGATGCCATTGATGCCTATTACGATGTATTGGAACGCCATCCGGATAATGCCCAGGTCAGGGCTGAATTAGCACGCTTGTTAACATATTCCTCCGCCCTCCTATCCACAACAGAAGAACGCACAGAACGTATGTCCCTGGCGCGGAAGGAGATCCAGCAAGCTGTTGAACTGGCGCCAAGTGACAGCACTGTCCAGGCAATTAAATCCCTGGTGCTTGACTGGAGTTTTACCTCAACAGCTGCCAGCCTGGAAGAAAAACAAGACTGGATCAACCAGGCAGAACAGGCCGCCAATCTAGCCATCACCCTTGATCCAAATAACAGCCTGGCCCTGGCTTTCTACGCTGAAGTTCTCCTGGATCAAAACCAAAAAGCCCAGGCGGAAGAACACGCTCGCCTGGCTGTTCAGCAGGGACCGGAATTAATGGACACTCACAGGGTTTACGGTACCGTTCTGGAATCCCTGGGAGAATACCGATACGCCATTGAAGAATTCGAAAAGGCTGCCGAAATAAATCCGAACCTCACTTTCCTGTATATACGTATTGGTGTAATCTATCGAGCACTGAAAGTCTATGACGTTGCCCTGGATTATTTTGCTAAAGCGATCACTATCAACCAGTCCAACGGTGTGGAAGATCCCCTCCCCTATATCGCAATCGCCAAGACCTACTCACGTGACGGAGAATTCTTCATTGCTGCCGTTAACGGAGAAAAGGCCATCGCAATCAACCCAACCAACGCAGACACCTATGGACAGCTGGGGGATATCTATGTCCGCGCCCGAAATTACGAGGGCGCTCTACCCGTTCTGAAATGCGCTGTGGTTGGCTGCACTGCGGAAGAGAACGAGGTCGGCGGTGTGGCAGTCCAGGCTTTGGAATTAACAAATTTCGACGTGGCATATTACTACGCGCGGTACGGTTCTGTTCTAGCAGCACTCAGCCGCCCAGAACAGAATTATTGCCCGGAAGCACTTGAAGTGATGGCTGAATTAAAATCCGCATTCGGTGACGACTTGACCTTGATGAGCATCGTGGCAGATAACGAAGATATCTGCTATCTTTTAGAAGCCACTCCCTCTCCCTGATTTGCCTCCACATAATAACCAGACACAATATAAGAATCATGTTAAAGCCTTCGATGAAACTTGACTTTCAAATCGAAGAAAGTTATCATATTCTCCGCTAATTAGCAGTCATATAAATGGACTGCTAACACACCGTATCAAAGAGAATCCTGGATCGGCGTTAAAGCATTTATTTTACAACTGTGAATTCTTTGAAATAAGGAGTAGAAGACTATGGCAGGAAAGCAAATTGTTTTTTCAGAAGAGGCCCGGCGTAAGCTGCAGGCTGGCATGGATAAGCTGGCGAAAGCCGTTATCACCACTCTCGGACCCAAAGGCCGCAACGTGGCCCTTGACCGGAGCTTTGGCAGCCCCACCATCACTCACGACGGCGTGACTGTTGCCAAGGAAATTGAGCTTTCAGACAAGTTTGAAAATATGGGCGTTCAGCTTCTTAAAGAAGCAGCCACAAAAACCAACGACATCGCTGGTGACGGCACCACA